>BNJU01000859.1_pt1 | contig 139275 bp, 185 predicted proteins | sample 8539281 | NCBI WGS metagenome assembly BNJU01 (sample SAMD00202456, study PRJDB9452) | human saliva metagenome | isolation source: human saliva | place: Japan
TATTTATCATTTGAGTTGCTAATGAATTAATTTTTTTGGCTTAGAAAATCTCTTTTATTGCTGGATCTATATCTAACCTAGATAATGCTAATTCAAAATCTTCAAACCAATATTTTTGCTTCATTAATTGATATTGGTAATTTTTAGATGTTTTTTTCTTAATTCTGGAGTTGCAAAAACTGAATGTCCCGGCTCTCCCTAAAAAAATAATCTAAAGAATTTTTTTGTTCTATTTTTTTATTTTATCAAAATCCCTCAGTAAATAATAGGTTTATTCTATCGTCATTAGGAATTATGTCATCATACATATAACTAACCAATAGATCAATATTCTCTTCTCCAATTTTTTTCGTATAAATTCATAATGCCCTCCACAAATTATACATATTTTTTTCACTGATTGTACTTATTTATATTAAACAACATTTTATAATAATTTGCAATAAAAAAACAAACTATACGCTAGATTAGGTGAGTATTATAAGAAAAAGAAACCGGATTAAAAATTTTTTAATCCGGTTTCTTTAACCCTTTTTATTATTTTAATAATTTTTCTAAATGATTCTACTTTATCTGTTTTTTCCCAAGTGAAATCTTCATCTTCTCTACCAAAGTGACCATAAGCTGCAGTTTTTTTGTAGATTGGTCTTCTTAAGTCAAGAGTTTCAATAATTCCGTTTGGTGTTAATCTAAACTCTTCTTTAATAGTTTTTACAATTTCACCTTCGTCTACTTTTGAAGTTCCAAATGTTTCAATAAAAATTGATACTGGGTGTGCTACACCAATTGCATAAGCTAATTGAACTTCCACTTTATCACAGATTCCACTAGCTACAATATTTTTAGCAATATATCTAGCCATATATGCTCCAGATCTATCCACTTTAGTAGCATCTTTCCCACTGAATGCTCCTCCACCATGACGAGAGAATCCTCCATATGTATCTACTATAATTTTACGTCCTGTAAGACCTGCATCCCCTACTGGCCCACCGATAACGAATCTTCCTGTTGGATTAATAAATATTTAGTATCTTCATCTAATAATTCTTTATCTAGACAAGGTTCAATTACATATTTTTTGATATCTGCATGAATTTGTTCTTGTGAAATTTCTTCAGCATGTTGAGTTGAAACAACTATTGTATCAATTCTTTTTACTTTATGGTTGATATCATATTCTACTGTTACTTGAACTTTTCCATCTGGTCCTAAGTATGTTAATGTACCATTTTTTCTAACATCAGCTAATTGTTTAGAAAGTTTATGACTTAGGTAAATTGGTAAAGGCATATATGATGGAGTTTCATTAGTTGCAAATCCAAACATTAAACCTTGGTCTCCAGCTCCAACCTCATTTTCTTCTTTTTCTTGTTTAGTTTCTAAAGAGTTGTCTACACCTAATGCAATATCAGGTGATTGTTTATCTAACCCTACTAATACTGAAATATGGTCACCAGAGTAACCTTTTGTTGGATCATTATATCCTATTTCATTTACAGTATCTCTAACTACTTGTTGGAAATCAACATTTGCTGTTGTAGATACCTCTCCGATTAGTACTGCAAGCCCTGTGTTAACACATGTTTCGCAGGCTACACGTCCATATGGATCTTGTTTTAAAATCTCGTCTAAAATAGCATCTGAAACTTGGTCTGCTATTTTATCTGGATGTCCTTCTGTTACCGACTCTGATGTAAATAAATATGTTTTGCTCATTGTTTTCTCCTTAAATTTTTTAGCGTCTGATATCAATACAAAACTATCGTCTTAATCCTTAATATCTCCATTTAAAATAAAATAAAGACCTTATCCATGGACAAGGTCTTTTTATATACCTCATCGTTCAAAGTAAACTTTGCTAAGGAAAGCACCTTAATCAATTGATTAGGTTGCCGGAGTTCATCGGGCCTTATCCCTCACTCACTCTTGATAAGTATTTATATTTCTTTTATCAGCATATTAGATTTTTAATATACTTTTAAGTAATTTGTCAAATCATAAAAGTACAAAAATTAGTATTCTATATTATACTTACTTCTTTCAGATAAAATCTTTTCTTTTAGCTTCTCGGCTTCTTCTATTGAAAAATAGTTAATAGACAAATTACTATATATTCCAGTTATTTTTGATATTTGCTAATTTAAATTTATTTAGAATAGGTCCCATATGTATTGTAACATCTTGAATTGTATTGTATGGCAATTTTCTTTTTTTGTTTTTTTATAATATTCCTTCAACTTTCGACACTCCCATTTCATCTACCTCATAAGAATAATTTCTAATTACCAGTGGAGGAAGAATTGAAGCTACTAGATAGTATATTACTACTATTGTTAATATACTTAAACCCTAAAAACTTATAATTTATTTCATCTGTAAAATAATCAAATACACATTTACCAATAACTGGTAGTAAAAGGAATATTGTATATATCCCGTAGTGTATTCTTAAAGTATTGTACCGCCCTCGATGGTAAATTACATAATTTTTTTCAAATACTCTATTCATAACCTACCTCCAAAATTATAAAGTCTCTTTCTAATTTTTTTCTTTATATCCTTTATCATAATACCTTAAATTAATATCTGAATTTATCCCCAATAGAATTTATCGATAAATGAGCAAGATCTCTTTTGTTCATAAAGTAGTTCGTTCTACTATTTATAGTTCCTACTTTTTTTCACTTTGATTAACTCTGTAATTATGGTTAGCTGTCTCATGAATGTATTCTTAAAGTAGTATCTATCATAAGAAAGTTCATTATACTTCAACATATAATTTTTTTCACTAAAATACTATAAGAAAACCAAAAATAAAAATAAAGAAAGCAAACAAACCTAATATTATGTACTCAAGTTTTAACTCAATTTTCGTAAAATATAATATTGCAAATGCTATTAATGGTAAAAAAACTACAATTTAAACAAACTCCAACGGTACATAGCTATTCTTGCTTTTTGATTGTATTTTTCTCACCTTCTACATTAGCATAGTATTCTAAATCAATACTCAGATTATTTTTTACAAAGTTTCGTGCGAAATCATTTTTTACAAGAGGCAATACGTCTATCGTAGATTTTTTTTCACTTAAATCGTCTGATACATCATTAGTCAAAGTCTCAACAGATAACTTTCGCTAAACCAAAAGAAACGATAACGTAAAGGATATATTAATTTTACACTTTGAATTCTATCTATATCAATAATAAGCGACTTCTTATTTAATAATCCGTATTTACACAGTAAATTATTTTTCTTTTCGTCGTTAGAATAAAGTTATAATATTTTTACAATCGTATGAATAATTGAAGCTGTCACTACTAATATCATAAAAAAATTCCAATTGTTAAAATTAAAAACTTTTTATATCACCAATAACTGACTTGGCATTTTCTTGAAGTAGTTTATCAAAATAAGCTTCATTTCCAAGAATATACTTAAATACATCTCGAATCTTGTCATTAAATGCAAGTATTAAACCTAAAGCAGACAAAAAAACCTAACTCTCAATAAACCATAAAATGCAAGGTCTTTTACTGATAATTTTAATATTTCTTTTTTTGAGCTATTTCTACTTTTTTTCTTCTTCAAGAAAAAGTACATTCTTTCACTCTTCCTAATTTTTATTTAGTATCTCTATTAAGAATAATGCAACATCCTTTTTTTAAAGGTTTTATCTTAATATTATCCCCAACAAGATTTATATCTACCGAAAAGCAAATCAAATGATTGATACAATATATTTGAACTAGTGTCAATCGATTGGATATTTTCCAAATTTATATTCTTTACTTTTTTTATTTATTATTCCTGTCGTGTAAATAAAAGCACCATCACGAACTTCATAACTCTTTAAAAAAATAATCAAATATGCCTATTACTATTAGCAATAAAAATACCTGCAAAAAAATTAGTAAGTTAAGTTTCCAGTTTTGCTCTTTTTAATGCTAATAATATAAGAATTCCATTTAATTTCAATCCCTTTATTAGAGTATCGATAATAACCAAAGGATGTACTCGACTTTTTTTATATTATTCATCTTTATACCTCCTATAATTAAGGTTATTTTTCTAAAAATTTTTAGCAAGTTATTTTTCTAACTGAATAATATCCTTACCTGAAATATAAAAACTTAATTTATCCGAACCACAGTTAATATTGACCCTAAATACGTTAAACCTCTTGGACAATATATTTTTGTTTAATTGTATAATCTAAAATATTTCTTAGTGGTGCAACTTTCTCCAACTTATAGAATGTATATATTGAGGTTGAAGCTAATTTAAAAATGTTCATCCGTAATTTCAAAAAGTATTGTATTCATACTTGTCCCTTAGCATTACAACTACACAGTGATTTGAAAATACTAACCCTAAAAGTATCCACATAATAAGATAGATTCCTACACCAAACACTTTATCAAAACCTATAACTTTAAAAATCACAGAAATAAGCACGATACATATCATGCTTATTACGAAAATATTAAAGAAAAAGATAATCAACATACAATCTCCCTATATATTTTCTCATAAACTTCCCCCTTACTATAATTAATATCCAATAAGATTTAAATCACGCTCACGTTTTATAGTAGTCTCATCACCATGCCCTGGATAAACTATTTTAGCTCCATCTAATTTGAAAAAGTACATTTCCTAATGAGTTTTTTAAAGCTTTAAAATCTGATCCATATAAATCATAACGACCAAATCCACTTCTAAATAAGGCATCTCCTACTACTATAAATTTCCCGAAATCAAATGAAACTCCCACCAGGTGAGTGTCCAGGTGTCGGTAATACAGTGAATTCCATACCTGCTAATTCATACTTTTTGTTTTCCTCAAATTCAAATTCTGCTGGGTCTGTTATAGGAGCTCTTCTTAATCTAAATGATGTTGCTCCATTGAAATCTGGATTACTTAACCAATCACGCTCATGACCAGAAATATATACAGGTACATTATAATATTTTCTACATTCATCTAAAGACATAATGTGATCAAAATGAGCATGTGTTAATAATATTGCCTCAATCTTTACATTTAATTCTTCCACTGCTTTTTGTATTCTTTCAAATCCTTCTCCTGGATCAACAATAAGTCCACGTCCATCTTTATAGATAATATAGCAATTTCTCGTCTACCATATCCATAACTATTCTTTTAATTTCTACTTTTTGCCATTTTATCAAAACCTCTCAAAAATTATTATTATCTATATTTTTATCTGATTATATTGTTATTGGCAAGGATATTTAATCTCTAGTTATTTCTATAATCTTTTAAAAAATATTGATACTATTTAATTCTCATCTCTTGACACTTTTTTTATAATATTCTTTATACTTGTATAATGTGAGATTTTTTTACTCTTAGTAAACCTAAGAGAATATTTACAAAGGAGAAGACAATGAAATTAAATTCATTAGCGAAATTTTTCTTTACTTAGTATCTCTATTTTACTTATGTCACATCTTGCGATTTCACCTGTCATTCCTAATTTATACAGGTTATATAACGCTCAGAATCCTAATATAGGATTAGCTTCTGTTGAATCGTTAGCTACTATTCCAGCTATGATGATTACAGTATTTGTGCTATTAAGTAATTTTATTATTAAAAGGAATTGGCAAAAAAAATACAGTACTACTTGGTCTAGCTATAATTTTCATTTTTTTGGTTTAGTACCAGTTTTTACAACAAATTTTAAAATTGTTTTTTTATTAGTAGATTACTTCTTGGTGCAGGAATTGGATTATTCAATTCTTTATCAATTAGTATGATTAGTGACTTTTTTGATGAAGATACTCGTGGAACTATGATAGGAATGCGTACTGCATTTTTAAATATTGGTAAAGCCCTAACTACATTTATTTCAGGGTATTTAATTGTATATGGTGTGCAATATACTTTCCTAGTTTATGCCCTAGCACTGCCAATATTCGTTTTATTTTTTTAGTATTTGTCCCAAACCCTAAAAAAATAATGAAAGTAAACAAATTAGCATCAAAATTCCATAAAGAAACAATCATCTTAACACTACTAACACTTTTTAGTTGGTATTTCATATATGGGAGCTACTATAAAAATTCCAACTCTACTTGTTGAAAAAAATATCATCTACATCCAGAGGTTTCACGAAATTTACTAACAATACTTGCTATTAGTGGTATATTTTTCAGGATTTTTTTATTTGGTGAATTAGTTAAGAAATTTAAAAAAATCTAACACTTTCAATTATGTTGTTATTTATGACTTGTGGTAGTTTTATTTTTGCAATCTTCCAGAGTTCAATATTGTTTACCATAGGAGCTATTTTTAATAGGTATTAGCTTTGTTGGTACTATGTCTTTTAATTTCTTTTTATATTTCTAAAAAGTTAGAGAAATAAATATATAAACTTTTGCTACAAGTGTTATTTTTAGTCGGTGGAAATATTGGAGTTATTTTTAACACCTGTAGTACTAACTAAACTTCCTGAAATATTCAGGTTAGAAAAAAATATTACACCTTTTTTTATATAACTACTATACTTATGTTAATATGTACTATAATTAGTTACTTCGCTCTTAAAAATGATAAAAAAAATTAACCAGTTAGAAATTTCTAACTGGTTTTATTTTTATACTCTTCTTACATTTACGAAGTCTGTCGGTGGAGTATTTTCTTTTCCTAAATCTGGTTGCCCAGCAGTTATTAGAATATAATCTCCTTCTTTAGCTAGTCCTGATTCTTTGAATAAAGAGCAGCATTTTCTAACATTTCGTCCATCATTAAAGTTTTAGGTTCAATAAATGTTGTTATTCCACGAGTTAAAGCTAATTTTCTAGCTTTTTCTTTTGTTGGTACAACGGCTAAAACTGGTACTTTTGGTCTATATTTCGCTATGAATTTCGCTGTTGAACCTGACTTAGTATAAGTTACAATATTATTCACATCTAGAGAATCAATAATATGTTTTGTAGATATCGAAATAGCGTGGGCTATACTCATTTTTTGATCACTATTTTTTACATCATTTTCTGTAAGTGAATTTTGAGATTCAACATATTTTATAATGCGATCAATAGTTTCTAAAGCTTCTTTTGGATAGTTCCCTATCGCAGTTTCTTCTATTAACATCACTGCATCTACTCCGTCTATAATCGCATTAGCAACATCAGATACTTCAGCTCTTGTTGGTCGTGGATTATATATCATAGAGTGTAACATTTGAGTTGTTAGTATTACTTCTTTAGTATTGTCATTTGCTTTTTCTTATGATTTCTTTTTGAACATTAGGTAAGTCTTGGTATGGTACTTCTACCCCTAATTCATCACGATTAATCATAATTGAATCTGCAAAACTTATAATCTCATCAATGTTATCATAAAGCTTCTTTACAGTCTACTTTTTACTATTAATCCAATATCTTTTTTTATTATTTTTTTCCAGTATATCTTTAACCTTTTTTTAATTTCATCCAAATTACTTACAAATGGACATGCGATAAAATCAACATCGTTAGCACACGCAAAATCAACGTTATTTTTCATCAATTTTTTTATAAGTTTGTATTTGCTTTTGTGCATATATATGATCTATATCATATATAATCGCTGTATTTTTTTATTTAATTTTTCTCTTAATTCTTTTTACTCTTTTTAATACGTTCTACATTCTCCTCTTCAGAACCATAATACGTATCAATTAAAACTGCGTCTACAGAACTTGTGATAATATCTTCTAAAATACTATCAGTGTTAAGTCCTAAAGTTGCTATTACTTTTTGATTTTTCTTACCATTGTTCCCCGTCCTATCTCAATTTTTTTCTACGATAATTATAACATATTAAATTAATAATGACTAGATTCTTTTTGATATCCACTTTATAATTAAAGTATTATTTCTTTCTTTTGAGGGCTTTTTTTCATTAGACTCTAAGAAATCTAAAAATTCACCAAACAGATTTTCCATCTCTTCATATGTATTTAGGTAATTAAGCTCTTTTTTTACTTTTGCTCCACCTTTAATACCTTTCATATAGTATGCTGCATGTTTTCTCATCTCATGAACAGCTACTTTTTCTGGTTTGATTTCCATAAGTCTTCTTAAGTGAAGTAGACAAACATCAATTTTTTCTCTTGGTGTTGGTTCTGGTGTTAATTCACCTGTTTCTAAATATTTAACTGTACGGTATAGCATCCATGGATTCCCTAATGCCGCTCTACCAATCATTACTGCATCACAGTTTGTATCGTCTAACATTTTCTTTGCTAATTCTGGAGTTGTTACATCTCCGTTACCAATTACCGGGATTTTTAATTCTTTTTTTACATCGCGAATAACATCCCAGTTTGCTTTTCCACTATACATTTGAACTTTTGTTCTACCATGAATAGCTACTGCACTTGCTCCTGCTCTTTCAGCATTACGAGCATTATCCATTACAAAAATATGTTCATCATCCCAACCCATTCTCATTTTCACTGTTACTGGCTTAGATACTGAATCAACTATTCTCGAAATTACCTCATAAACTTTATCTGGATCTAATAATAATTTACTACCAGCATCAACTTTTGTAATTTTTGGTACTGGACACCCCATATTTAAGTCTATAATATCCGCTTCTGTATTTTTATCAACATATTTTGCCGCCTCTACTAGAGTATCAATCTCTCCACCAAATATTTGTAAACTTAATGGACGCTCTCTTGGATCAATATAAAGCATGTTCATTGTTTTTTTATTATTAAATAAAATAGCTTTATCACTAACCATCTCCGCACATACTAATCCTGCACCAAATTCTTTTGCAGTAAGCCTAAAAGCAGCATTACAAACACCAGCCATCGGTGCTAGCACTACTCTATTAGGAATTTCTATTTCTCTAATTTTTAAACATTCTTTATCCTTTCATCTTATAATTTACTTTTTAAAAAAATTCTAATCGGTTCTGTAATTTTTCTCAATGATTTTTTTAATATTCATCCCTGATATTTCAATATCACCATACATCTCTACTAACGGTGCTAACACAAAATTTCTTTCATGAATATATTTATGAGGAACAATCAATCTTTCGTCATTAAATACTAAATCGTCGAATGTAATTATATCAATATCAATAGTTCTATTTCCCCAATGTTCTTTACGCACTCTACCTAACTCCAATTCAATCTTTTTGAATTGTATCAAGCAGTTTATAGGCATCTAAATTACTCTCTACTTCAATACACATATTTAAAAAGTTTTGATCAGCTACTCCTCCCCAAGCAGGAGTCTCATACACACTACTTTTTAATATGATTTTTATATTATTTTCTTCAAGTTTTCTTAGTGCATCCTTTAAATATTGCTCTCTCAGTTCTATATTGGTTCCTAATGCTAAAATAATCATTATAATCTATAGAACTCCTCACGCGATATTTTTACTTCTACACCACATTTTTCAAAATGATGTCTTACAGGTGCCGCTGGTTTATTAATTTTTTAATTTTATATTTTCGATTTCAGGAAATCTATCAAAAATATTTTTAAACACCTCACCTGCTAAACGCTCTAGTAGATTAAATGTATTTTCAGTAGCAGTTTTAACTACTACATCAGCTATATCAGCATAACTAACACTATCTGTCATTTCGTCACTAAATAATGCTTTTTTTATAATTCAATTCACACTCAATATCAAAAAAATAAACTTTTGCCCTAGTTTATTTTTTCTTCTTCAAATAATCCGTGATTAGCAAATACTTCAAGACCATCAATAAATAACATTGTTTTTCATGATTAAAACTCCTCAATCATTATTTTTGATTAACTATAAAAATTTTATCATATTTCTAGTTTTTTTCTCTATTAATTATACTCCTAATAACCTTATTTATAAAAAAATCAACTCCATTAAATAGAGTTGATTTTTTTAGTTTATTTATAAATATCTTTTATTATATTAATTATTACGTTTTTTTCTACCTAAGAAGAAGGCCGCAATTACACCAAATATTCCTAAACCAGATGAACTAGATGAATCTAGACCTGTTTTTGGTAATACTTCGTTTTTATTTGAATGTGAATTAATTTTAACTTCACCTTTGTGATTAACAGCACTTAATTTTGTTATATTTTGTACTGCTGAAGATGTATTACCTTGAGTATTTTCTGGTTTATTAGGAGTTACTTCTGGACTAACCACTTCTTCAGATTTACTAAAGTCTATTTGAACAACTACAGGATCGTGGTCAGAAGCTCTACCATGCTCTTCCATAAATGATGCATTAATATGCACTGGTGAGAATAATACTCTATCCTTAATGTTTTTAGATACTAGTATATTATCTAAACTTTGGTTACTTCCACGATAGAAGTATGAGTATCTATCGCCCGCTTCATGTTCTGCCATTAAGTTTACTAGTTCATTACCTACGATTGTTTTTACTGTATCAGAGAATTCAAAGTCATTAAAGTCTCCTGTTAAAACAAATTTTAAATTAGGATTTTGACGTAACCCCTCTCTAACAAATGCATTTAATAATTTTGCTTGTTCTACACGTTGTGCTTTAGTATTTTCTATTGCTGGTTGATTAGACCCATATACCGCATCATCCCCTAATTTTGATTTTAGATGGTTTGCTATAACTACTATTCTTTCACCTTTGAAATCAAACTCAGCAGCTAATGATTTTCTCACTTTTTCAAAGTTTATATTAGTTGGATCGATTCTCGCTGGGTTTTTTTCTAAATGTCCATCTACAAAACGTGCAGCTTCTTCACTTCCACCTTTATCTTTTCCAATAAGAGTTACTCTATTAGGATTGTATAAGTATGCAACTCTAATATTTGCACCTGGTTTCCCTCCATCTTTTCCATCAATTGGAGCTACTTCAGTATATTTATATTCTGGTCCACCAAAACTTTTAATTCTATCAGCTAGTTTTTCTCCACTCTTAACACCTTCTACAGTTCCGTCATTTACTCCTCCGTTATTATCTTGTACTTCAATTAGTGTAATAATATCTGGGCTATGAACTTCATTTATAAATGACTTAGCAATTTTGTCTACTTTTTCTTCTGGTGTTTCATCTCTTCCTTTGCTATTTGCAGAAAAGTTTTCGATATTGTATGAAGCTATAGTTAATTTGTCTTCTGCTGGATATATTTTTGATACTTCACGTTTTAAACCGCCATCTTGTACTTTCGGTACTTTGTATGGATCAATTCTATATGTTTTATATCTGTACGTGAATACCCCTGTAATATCTTCATTAAAGTAATCTTTAGCTTTTGCTACGACTTTTTTCCCAACTTCAATAGCTATTGTCTCGGTATTTTGAACACCAGGGCGAAGATTTACTCCACCAATATTGTTTAGTTTTTGTCCATTATAGTTACCTGGTAATACATAGATATCACCTTTATATTGTGGCCCTAAAATTTTAGGTTTATTAATATTAACACGCATTCCTTCTAAGCTTTCAAAATAATCTAAAGCTTCATTTTCAGGATCATATTTTGTTGGTGTTTTGTCTACAGTGTCTTTAGGTATTTTTTTAGAGAATTCCACTGCATCTGGTAAAGCTGCTACTCCTAGTTTTGTAATAGTAGCATTAATAATTTGAGTTACAGTTAGGCTACCTACCGGTGCTTTAAAAGTCTGCCCTGGTCTAACAGCATATTCTTCTAAATATCCTTCTTTTACTGTTCCTTGAACTTTTAATAAATCTCCACTTTTTACTTTATCTTTTGACGCAACATACAATGCATCTGATGTTTTTGGGTTATTATCTGAAACTTTATCTTGCACATAGAACCCTGATTTATCTATTTTAGTAACAACTACATTATTAACTATTACATCACGACCAACTAGTGGGCTTTGGTGACTTTCCCCCTGAATTTCACCAATATTAGCAACCTCTTTAGGTGCTGTTGCTTGCGTGTTAGCTGCTCCTGTATTTGGTGTTCCACTATTTTCATTAGTATTAGCAGGTGCAACTACTTCAGTTTTTACTTCTGCTGCTGCAGCATGATTTGTTTCAGCGGCTATATAAGTTGCTCCAACTCCTCCTAATACAGCACTAGCTAAAAATATCGATAATTTATACTTCTTCACAATTGATACTCCTTGTATTTAAGATTATTTGTCTACACTAATTATTTTACTATCTTTTTCTTAAGATAGTAAATATAAAAATGTTGACACTTACAAAAATCTTTAATGCAATTAATTACATTAAAGATTTCTAACAATCTAAATTACTTTTTATCCTTATTGACCTAAAACAAATACATCCTCTATTTGTTTTTTTCTTCTTTTTATTACCTTTGCTTAAAAAAATGAGATTTTTAGTAGCAATAACTGACATTTGATAATGATTAACACCATTTTTTTATCTTTGTAAACATTGTTACTCAATGTTCCTATGACATTTAATAAACTACCTTTATCACAATATTTAGCTGTGTTTTTCCGCAACTTTTTCCAAATGCTGTAAATTCTAAAAAGTCAGTTTCGTATTCACCATCTTTTTTTCTATAATCTGATTGTACAGCTAGAGTTGCTTTTTAAATAGTTCTTTCCATTTTCACTCTCTCTGAGTTCTGGTTTTTTTACTAGTCTTCCTATTAGTATAACTTGATTTAACATATTTTTCCTCCCTAAAGTAATTTAGATTGTATAAAAACATATAAAAAAATTATAGTTATACTTTTTTTAGATTTACTTAGTTATCAAAGTAACAAAAACTTCTCCATCTGTTAAAAAAACTCTGCATTTATATAGTTGTCTCCATCAAAGTGAAGAACTTTACCAGGTTCTACTTTATGAACTTCAGTGTCATTTAAATGAACTTCTACCTCACCTTTTACTACAGTGAATACTACTAGCGCTTCTGGGTGATTATGTTTTTGAATTAAATCACCTTTTTTTCCCTACTTTTTTTACTAATTTAAAAGCGGTCGTGTTTTTTTAATAAACCTTTATCTTGAAAAAAATTGTTCCTACTTCCATGTCATTTCTCCTTTAATTTTTAAATTCTTATATTTTTAATTATAACGCTTTTTTTATTTACAAAACAAATAAAATTTAAATCTTTTTCTAATTTACTAAATGTTGTTTTCATTTTTAATAAATTGAGCTCTATTTTTCTGATTTTAAACCATTTTTTTAAATATTCTTAAAGTGTTTGTTAGACCTTCATCTGTAATCATTCCTTTAGGATCCATAAGAGTTAACTCATCCTGTAGAAAATTAACAGTAGTAAATCCCTATTTGTGAGAACAACTCTTTCCATTCATTCTGCGGAAGAGGAAATACACTAATATTTATTGCTTCTGATAGTTGTTTTCTTGTTTCTTCATAATTATTAACTAAAAGCAATATCATGTGTTAAAAAGTAATCCACCTGGTTTTTAATACTCTAAGATATTCTTTAAGAGCTCTTTTCCTTACTCTTATTACTAAACATTGTCAGCATAGCTTCATTAATAATATAATCAAAAGTATTATCAGGAAACTTCATTCTAAAGGCATCTGCTTTTTAAAAAAATTTAATATTTTGATATTGATATTTAGCTAGTTCTTCATTAGCTTCTTGTATCGCTTCTTTATCAACATCTATACCTACGAAAAATTGTTTTTGGATATTTCTTAGCTAATTCAATTAAGTTCACTCCCTTATTACATGCAACTTCTAAAACCACATCTCCTTCTTTAAATGCTGCATGAGCTAAAAAGAAAGTTTGTACCTCTAACTCCTCCAGGACGCAATTTTGTTTTTTTCCTAATTTTTTTCAAAAAAACTTATGACCTGCTTCTTTTTTTCATTTAAATACACTCCTATTTATATAAATCTTTACTCTCTATTTTATTACAAAATACAAAAATATTACTAGCATTTTATTGATAATGATTATTATTTTTTTGTTTTTTTGTATGGGATTATATAACTACATCTGCAGTATATAAAAAGCACCCTTCTTAAAGGGTGCTTTGAAAAAAAGACTAAATAAAATTATTTACCAGTAATACGACCAATAATTGTTGATACTTCACGTAATGGTGTATTATTCATAGCTATAAAATCCAGCTGAGAAATACTGCTGCTTTTACTTTTTTCAGCAGGTTTCATTTTATTAAAGTTTTTTTAGCTACATCTTTAACAAATTCAGCATTAGCTTTTTCTACTAAAATATCCATCTTTTTTTGTATCCAATATCATGTTTACGACAGATAGCATCTAATGTATCAACTGGTTTAGGATTTTTTTGTTAAATCACCATGTCCCTGGACCACAATAATTTCCATGTAATGGTAATTTAAATTTTCCTTTTTTTAGCTTCTGTAGCTTTGCTTGCTGCTGCAGTTTTTTTGTTACTTCTTTGGCTGCTGTCGCTTTGTTTTGCTACCGCAGTTTTTTTGTTCCTTTTTTTATCTGCTGTCGCTTTGTTTGCTGCCGCAGTTTTTTTCGTTCCTTTTTTTAGCTGCTGTTGCTTTGTTTGCTACCGCAGTTTTTTTGTTCCTTTTTAGTCGCTGTCGCTTTGTTTGCTACCGCAGTTTTTTTGTTCCTTTTTTTAGTCGCTGTTGCTTTGCTTTTTGCTACTGCAGTTTTTGTTCCTTTTTTTAGCTGCTGTCGCTTTGCTACTGCAGTTTTTGTTCCTTTTTTTAGCCACTGTCGCTTTTTTTACTACTGCAGTTTTTGTTCCTTTTTTAGTTGCTGTCGCTTTGTTTCCTACCGCAGTTTTTGTTCCTTTTTTAGCTGTTGTAGCTTTTGCTTGCTACTGCTGTTTTTACTGTTGGTGTTGTTTTTCTTACAACTGATTTTGTTGCAGTTTTTCTTACTGTTGGTGTTGTTTTTCTTACTGTTGGTGTTGTTTTTCTTACAACTGGTCTTGTTGTAGTTTTTCTCGCTACAGGTTTTGCAACCACTCTTCTTGCTACTGGTCTTGCCACTGCTCTTCTTGCTACTGGTCTTGCCACTGCTCTTCTTGCTACTGGTCTTGCACTGCTCTTCTTGCTACTGGTCTTGCCACTGCTCTTCGAACTGGTGTAGCTTTTGCTCTCTTAACACTACCTCCTTTTGAATGAGATTTTGCTTGAACCTCATGATTACTATCTGCTACTGCACCTACTCCAAATAATAAAGCCGCTAATGCAAATACACTTAATCCCTTCTTCATATGATTGTTCTCCTTTATAGTAAATTAGCTAACAAATAAACACTATTAGTTAACTTTGAGAAATACTATACCATAAATAAAATCGTATATCAATATCAATTTTTATTTGATTAATCTTATAATCTAACAATTATTATCATTACTTGTATATTAAATAATTTACCTAGATATCTAATAACTCTTATCTATTTATAAATATTATTTTCAATATAAATATATTCTATATCTTTAAAATGACTTTTATAAATATTTTTTTAATAGACTCCTTAGTTTAATTCAATAAATTATATTTATATACTTAATATTTATATTATCTATATAATATTTTTAGAGACTTTACAAAAGTTATCATTTATATTTTTGAAAAATTTTTTTCTGTAAAATTTTATGGGAATTATCTATAATCATACTCAGAATTTTTTTAGTTATTATGAAATTTTCAAGAATTTTTTCACTTATCTATATATAAATAATAAACCTGAAATAAATCTTGATAATTTATTTCAGGTTTATTCCTTATTAATTTCTCGTTTGGTAATTGAATCAATTGATTATTATTTGTTCTGTAGAAAGTCATATTTTGTCCCTCTAAATATACGACTTCTAAACTTACTAACATTTGGGACTAACGACATTTAGTTGTGTTTGATTGTGTCTGTTATTTCTGCAATGTTTTATTAGAAATTACTATATTATTTCTAGTTCTATTTTTTTATGTAATCCTGCTCCTCTTCTTGTTACAAAGTTACTTTTTAAACTTATTAACATTTGGACTAACAGTATTTAGTTGTACTTATTGCAAATACTGTCAATCCTTTTTTTCATTCCTCTGTCTTCTCTCACTTTTATACATATATTTTATCACAAAGTCAGTAAACAATAAAGTTACCTTATGTTTTTTTGTTTATTTCTTTTGATAAACTAATTGTATAAGAGTTTTATGAATATAAAATGAAAAATTAGATTATTTTTTAAAAATAACCTAAAGTTATTATAAAAAGTATAACTTTAGGTTATTGAAATATTAAAATTATTAAACTGATTGATTCTTTTTAAGATAAAATTAAAATCAGAGTAATGATATACCCCTTCTCTTTTGTTGTCTATTGCATTTTTCACAATTGCTTTTACCTAGAACTGCTACCTCAATAGGCTTATATTTTTTTCAAATCTTCCTACAAGAATCTTTTTTTAAAGATTGGTGAAAATTTCATAAACATCTCCTCTGCCAATCGCTTATCATCTCGCTTAGCTATCAATAGAGAAGGTCTGTATATTCTTAAAATTACCCAAATCTAATTTTTGACAATTCATCCTCTAATTTTCCTTTTATCGAAGTATAAAAGTTCTTAGATTTACTTGTAGCTCCTAAGGCAGATACGACATTAAAACTTTTTTTACTTTACCTTCACATAATTTAGCAAAATTAACTGTATAATCTAAATCTATTTTCTTCTGATTCTCTTTTGTTTTTTTGCAATTTTTATCGTAGTTCCTAATGCAGCAAAAAAACATCTGAACTATTTAAAATATCTGTGTCAAAATCTAGATTTTTCAAAAATCAATAACTATTTTTTTCTAACTTATCATTATCAGAAATCTCTCTATTGATTTTTCTTCCTAGTATATAAACTTTGTTATAATAATCTTGATTTAATACTTCTTTTTAAAATTTCATTTTCCTACTGCACCAGTTGCGCCTATTATTACTGCTGTATTGTTCATATTAATCTTTCTCCTTTATAAACTAAAATAATAATGAAAAGAAGTGCTAATATTGGTAGGCCACCTTGTTTTTAAATATAATTTTTTTATCACTTGTTAAACCACCATATATAGCGACTAAAATAATATATACCAATAACATCGCAACTATTTCTACTGGATTCTTAGATAGAAATGTACCATATAATAAAGCTACTCCTAATAAAACCATTGTAAACACCTTGATTTTTTTAAATAATGTATTTAAGCTTGTCTTTCTTAATTCCTCTTGAGGAATATTAAATACTCTACTTGTACTTTTCAGAATCTGTTGCAAATGTTTCTAAATACATTATATAGAAAAAAATAACATTGCAACTAATGTTACTAATATTGTTGATAATATACTCATTATTTATACCTCTTTTATTTGAAATTTTTATTAAATTTATTTAACAGGATGACTAAGTCTTTTAAATCTTTCTCAGTAAAACTCATTACCTATAATATCTTGAACAGTTGTTTCTCTTTCGCAACGTCTTATTTCTTCAAAAAGCTTTTTCAGAAAGTTCCACTAAAAACTTCTCTATTATTATTTCTTTATTACGTCGTTTAATTACATAACCATCTTTTTTTCTAAAAATTTTTTTATATGCCTGGTTGTTGCTGCTGCATCTATTTCAAGACTTTGTGAAATTTGTTTTGATGTGCTAAAAGAACTTTCATGTAGATATTTTTATAATTTGAAATCTTGTTAAACTAATACCTATTTTTTTCTCAAATAAATCTAGCAATTTTTTTATCTAAAAATTTTTTTAAATTATACAATAATTCTATACATTCCTTAACATCCATGCTATACTCCTTTTTAAAAAAATAATTAATTGACTCGTCAACTATTGATTAATCAATTATAATTCTTTTTATATTTAATTGTCAATAGTTATTTTTGTAAGAAATTTCCCTACAACAGGTGTAGGGGATTTTTCTAAAAATATAAAAACTTTACATAATAACATTTACAGACGCTTTTCATTTGTATATAATAAGGTTTATAAGTTACATACTTTATAAAATAAAGTAAAAAATTTATTCAAGAAGATTGACGTCATTCCTTCTAACAAAAAATTTAATATACTAAATTATTGAAGTGAAGGAGAAATTTATATGTTTTCATTTTTAAAAGCTTCAGCACCAAAACCGAGAATCGATAGTTCTCGTACTGATGCTGAGTATAAAAGACTTCGATGGCAAGTATTCTCAGGAGTATTCATTGGATACGCAGCATACTATCTAATTAGAAAAAACTTCTCACTTGCTATCCCTTATTTAATTGATCAATACGGTTACACTAAAGCTGATTTAGGTAAAGTTTCACTTGCCCTATCTCTTGCTTATGGTTTCAGTAAATTTATTATGGGTAACGTTTCAGACAGAAGTAATCCTAAGTACTTTATTACTATTGGATTAGTTGCTTCTGCTGCTGTCAGCTTAATTTGGTCTAGTACCTGCAGTGCTTTCTTCATTAACATTTATGATTGTTCTTTCAGCACTTAATGGTTGGTTCCAAGGTATGGGATATCCTCCTGGAGCAAAAACTATGACTAACTGGTTCTCTACTTCAGAACGTGGAGCTTGGTGGAGCTGGTGGAATGTTTCTCACAACCTTGGTGGTGGATTAATTGGACCACTTGCATTATTAGGACTTTCTGTTTTTGGTGCATGGCAATCACTATTCTACTTACCAGCAATAATCGCTATTATCTTAGCAATTATTATGTTCTACTTAATGAAAGATACTCCAGAGTCTGAAGGTTTACCGCCAGTTGATGAATGGAGAGGAGAAAAAATCGTAGAAAAAGTTGAGTCTGCTCACACTTTATCTGCAAAAGATATTTTCTTTAAATACATTATTAATAACAAATACTTATGGGCTATCGCAGTTGCTAACGTATTCGTATACTTCGTACGTTACGGTATTATCGACTGGGCTCCTACTTACCTAAAAGAAGTAAAACACTTCTCTGTTGATAAACAAAGCTGGGCTTACTTCTTATATGAATATGCTGGTATCTTCGGAATGTTAGCAAGTGGATACTTAAGTGATAAAGTATTCAAAGGGCACCGTGCTCCTCCAATGTTATTATTCTTAACAGGAGTACTTATTGCAGTGTTCGTTTACTGGAAAAACCCTCCAGGTAACCCACTTGTAGATAACATTTGTTTAGTAGCTATCGGATTCTTAATCTACGGACCTGTTATGATGATCGGTCTTCAAGCTGCTGATCTTGTTCCACGTGTTGCTACTGGAACAGCTACTGGTTTAACTGGTTTATTCGGTTACCTACTTGGATCAGCAAGTGCTGGTTATGTTATGGGTAAACTTGTTGATGTATTCGGATGGAACGGAGGTTTCTACGCATTAATAGCTTCTTGTGTATTAGCATTCGTATTCATTGCTTTAACATTATTCAAGAAAACATCAAAACAATTAGAAGATTAATAAAAAAATGGATCTCTATCAAATTATCTGATAGAGATCCTCTTATTTTTATAACATTAAGTTAGATTTTAAATACTCAACTAACTCACTTCGTTTTTTAGTATTTGTTTTTTCCATAAGTCGCTTTTTTATATGTGTCAACTGTTTTTTACACTTAAAAACAATTTTTTTCTCCAATATCAGTTAAAGTATACCCTTCAACTATATATTTTTCCGACTTCTTTTTCTCGTTCACTAAGTTCTATTTCTTTATCTGCTTTATATAATTCATAAAAAAATTGTAGCATACTTTTCATTCAAGTAAATTTCATTTTTTTCCATTACTACGTCAATAGCTTTTAAAATTTCCTCATGTGCTGTACTTTTTTTGTTACATAACCTGAAGCTCCCATTTTAAAAAGCTTTTTTTATATATGATTTATCTTCATGCATACTTAGTATAATAACTTTAGCATCTAAATCTTTTCTCTTTTATAATCTCCAATATATCATAACCACTTCCATCAGGTAATGAAATATCACAAATAAATAAATTATATTCAGTAGTGCTAATTCTTTCTAAAAATTCACCTTTTACTCCCACAATCATCAATTAAACTAAATTTTTTATTGTCTTCTAACAAAACTCTAATCCCCATTTTTATCAGTTTATGATCATCAATCAATAGTATTTTCATTAGACTTCTCCTCTATTGTCTCTGTTTTAAACTTACACATTAATATTGTAGAGTACTTTTTATTATTAAGCACCTTGAATTCTCCAGAAAAATCCAATATTCTCTCTTGGATACCAAATATTCCTAGTCGACCTTCTTTTTTGGCTGATTCTACACGTTCTTTTGTTAATCCTATACCATTATCTGCTATACTCAAAATAATATAATCTGAATTACCATAAAAGCTTAACAATTACTTCTGTAGCTCCAGAATGTCGTTTTATATTAGATAATGACTCTTGAATTATTCGATAAAGTGTAATATCGAAATTGTCATTTTTACCACCTTTTATAATTACTATAAAAAAATCAACTGAGATACCATATAAATTTTTTTATAATCTTCAATATATTTACTTATTACCTCTTCTAAAGCTTAACTCTGCACTAGGTGGTCTTAGATTAACTGCTATATTTCTAATATTAGTTAAACTATTTTTCGATTTCTGATTGAATTAGTAATAATCTATCTTTTTTTCACTTTATCAGTTTCCTTTTTCTACTAAATTACTTAATAAAAAAATAATAAACTCATGAGTGATTGACTTACCTCATCATGCAATTCTCTAGAAAGCATTTTTTTCTTTCTTCTTCTTGAATTCTAAAAACCTTATTTAATAAATAGTTATTTAACTTTTTATTCTTTTTTTATTACTATCTACCATCTCATTTATAGAACTAACTAATACATGGAAATCCTGACTATAATTATCTTTATCTATATTTTTTTCTTATAATCACCTTCTCTAATTATTTCATCTGTTACAGAAGTTAGATCTTTTACTGGTCGTTCAATTAATTTTTGAAATATAGTAAGCAACAATTAGCAACATTACAAAAACAACAATATTTAAAAACAAGAATTCTTATAAATTGCATATATGTTTTTTTACATAAATATCTTTAGTATAAAAACCTATTCTTATATAACCAATATTAACATCATCGACAGGAGAAATGTATTCTAATATTTCTCCTTTTGAACTACCATAACTCTTATAATTATTTAATTGTCCTTCATTAAACATCAAAAGTTTTTTTCTGGAACATCTTTTAGAGTTTTACCTATAATATTTTTTTATCATTATCATAAATAATAATATAAGACACTTCCTTATTCGATGAAGCACTATGTATCTTTTTGATATATTTCATAAGTATTTTTCAGTTTTTTTATATCGTCTGATATATCACCAGCTAGCTGATAGTAAGTTTGAGTAATTCTATCTTTCAAAGCACTTTCCAATATACTTTTATTATTAACATATGTATATACTGAGATTATACTTAAATATATTGTATAGATTATCGCAAAGAATATAATAATCTTATTTCTTATTTTTCAACTTAGCCATTTACTTAATCCTCACTTATTAAATCTGGATAATCACTAGCTTTTTGTTTCTTCATACTTTTCTATCTGAAGCTGTGATAAGACGTTTTTTTATAGAATCATCTTTATCTATAGATAATAATATCTGTTTGATTTTTTCTTTATCCTCATAGTTTTTATGAGTTACTACAGGTCCTGTGGCGACTTCCGGAAACGTCTTAATAATTTTTATATTATTCTCTATTCCAGAAAAATTACTGCTCATATACTGCAAAAGCCCAGTCATCAACTATTGCAGCCGATACTCTTCCATTTATAACTTGATTTATAGATTCTTCATGACTATGTGTAAAATAACTATTACTGAAAAAAATTTATTTGCTGTTGTTCCATTTTTTTCTTTAGATAATCATTAAATACTAAATATCCTGAATAACTATAAGTATCTACAAAAAGCAAAACTATTATTTTTTTCAATTCTTCTATTGTATTTATATTTGAATCATTCTTGGTAATTATTATTGGATGATAATATGCCTTACCTCTATTCGGCCTTGCTAAAAGTTCTAACGATTCTTTATCCTCATATAATGAATATGCACCAGTAGATAAAAATGCCACATCTATTTGATTATTTTTTTAGTAATAAATTAATATCACTGTAGCTTTTTTTCTGTATCAACTTTTACCTTTTTTTATTCAATTTTTCACCAATATAATTAGCTAATTCTTTTTCTAAAAATATAACTTTTTATTATCACCAGCAACAGAGATTAAACCAATTCTCAATGTATCATCATCTTTTCCATTATCATCGACATTTTCTGAAACTTTTGAGAAATCAATATAATCTTCCTGATTACTTTTTAAACATAAAAAGGCAGTGTTACTAATAATGCTATAGATAATATAACAACTACTAGCCCTATTACTACTTTTTTCATTTATTAAAACCAACCTTTACTTATAATTCATTTAAACTGTATATATTAATAAACACTCATCTGAAAAAGCATTTTTTTATCCAATATTAAGACTCAAACAGCTATACTAATAGTATAACACTATTAGACAATAAGAAAAAGAGAAACACTTGCTCAATAATATTAAACAGTATTCTCTTTCTATTATTATATATATTTACTAGCTTCTCTTATACTTAGCGAAGCCATATTATTTTTGTATTTTTTTCAATGAAAATCTTTTTACCCATTGGGGATTAGTTTTTCGAATAGTCTCTTAAAGCCCAACCTATAGCTTTATTAATAAAAAAAATTCAGTATGATTTAAGTTATTAACTAATATTTTTTTCTAAAAAGATTAGTATCTGTCTTTTCTTTTCGTAAAAGTTGATGATCTATAGCGACACGTCTTAGCCAAATATTATCATCAACACTCCATTTTAAAAATTTCCTTTTTTAAAGTTTCATCACGATAAATTAAAGCTTCCAATAATTCTATCCAGTATATCAACTGTATCCCACCATGATTTCTTTTATAACTAATTTCTTTAATTTTTTTCAAAATCAGTAATTTCTAAAAAAATTTCTGCAAACTCTTTAGGTAATGTGCTGCAATGTATTGACATTCCCTTTTTTTCATGTTGCCAACAATACTCAACAAAAATCCCAATCTATTTTCTTTTCTTTTTTTGCATCTTTAAAATATGGTTTGCAAATTTCATCTCGAATAGGAGCTTGAATACCAAAAAAAGGAAATCTATTTTTCATATACCTAGACATATCGAGAGCACGCGCAGTATCTGCACGTGCCTCTAGTTCTTTTATTATATTAAACAAATCCATAATTAGCGTTTATTCTCTAAACTTGCTTTTAATAAATCCAGCGAAATAATGGATGTGCTTTTTTTCTGGACGAGATTTGAATTCTGGGTGGAATTGACCAGCAACAAACCATGGGTGTTCAGGTAATTCTACTATTTCTACTAATCTTCCATCTGGACTAACACCTGATAGAACTAATCCTTTATTAGTTAATCTTTCACGGTAGAAATTATTGAATTCATATCTATGACGGTGTCTTTCAGTTATGTTGATTTCACCATATTCTTTATGTGCTTGTGAACCTTCTGTTAATGTACAAGGATAGCTTCCAAGACGTAAAGTTCCTCCCATTTCTACTACATTTTCTTGGTCAGGAAGTAAGTTAATAATTGGATATGGCGTATTTGGATCTAATTCTGAAGAGTGAGCCCCAGTTAATCCACAAACATTTCTTGCAAACTCTACAGCTGCAAGTTGCATACCTAAACAGATTCCAAAGAATGGTATTTTATTTTCACGAGCATATTTAATAGTTGTGATTTTTCCTTCAACACCTCGATCTCCAAATCCACCAGGAACTAAAATTCCATCAGCTTCTTTTAAATACTCATGAACATTTTCTTCAGTAATATCTTCTGATTGAATCCAATCGATTTTAACTTTAGAATTGTGTTTATACCCTGCATGTTTTAATGACTCAACTACTGAAATATAAGCATCATGTAATTCTACATACTTACCAACTAAGGCAATTCTAACCTCATCTTTTAAGTTATCTACACGTTCTACAAGTGATGTCCACTCTTCCATATCCGCTTCTTTAGCTGTTAAATTGAAGTGTTTTAGAACGATATCATCGATTTTTTGTGCTTTTAGATTTAATGGTAATTGATATAAATTACTTACATCACGACTTTCAATAACATTTTGTTTTGGAATATCGCAGAATAGAGATATTTTAGCACGTAATTCATCTGTTAATGCAAGTTCGTTTCTTACAACAATAATATCTGGTTGAATACCTAAACCACGTAATTCTTTTACAGATTGTTGTGTAGGTTTTGTTTTCATCTCACCAGCTGCTTTAATATAAGGTAATAGTGTACAGTGAATATAACATACATTCTCACGACCTAAGTCACTACGAATTTGACGAATTGCTTCTAAAAATGGTAATGATTCAATATCTCCTGTTGTCCCACCTATTTCTGTAATTACTACATCAGCATCACTTGATTCTCCAGCTAATAGTACACGTGATTTAATTTCATTTGTTACGTGTGGAATTACTTGAACTGTTCCTCCTAAATAATCTCCGCGACGTTCTTTTTCAATAATTGATGAATAAACACGACCCGCAGTCACGTTAGAATATTGACCTAGATTAACATCAATAAATCTTTCATAGTGTCCTAAGTCTAAATCTGTTTCTGCTCCATCTTCTGTTACAAAAACTTCTCCATGTTGATAAGGACTCATAGTTCCTGGGTCAACATTTAAGTATGGATCAAATTTTTGAAGTGTTACTTTTAATCCTCTATTTTTAAGTACTCTACCTACTGATGCAGCTACAATACCTTTTCCTAATGATGATACTACTCCACCTGTTACAAAAATATACTTTGTCATGTTAATCTCCTTTATAAAAAATAAAACCCCCTACGTAAATCGTAGGGGGTGGTTTTCTTCTATCACTCTTTTAGAGTGCCCGTATATTATGATAGCATAACATCATATTTTATTCAACTAAAATATTTTGAATTTTAGAAGAACTTAAATGAACTAAATGGATAGTATCTTAGACTTACTTTACCAATCATCGCTTCTTTTTTAACAAATCCAAAGACACGACTATCAGTACTATGTTGTCTATTATCACCCATTACAAAATACATTCCTTCTGGAACTGTTTTTGATTTAGTACTACTTAAGTACTCTATATTAAAGTCTGGTGTAAATGGTGCTGTTCCTGATTCTTTAGCTTCTTTAATTTTTTGAGTTAAATAAGGCTCATCCACTTTTTCACCATTAACATATAATACATCATCTTTATATTCAATAGTGTCTCCTGGAACACCTATTACACGTTTAATATAATCATCTGTTTCATTTGCATGGAATACTACTTCGTCACCACGTTCATAGTTTTTACTAAGTTTATTAACAAAAACTTTGTCATTATCAGCAAATGTATAGTCCATAGAATGTCCTTTTACTGTAAATGGAGCTATTACATAAGTACTTAAAACTAAGTAAATTGCTATAGATGCGACAACTACTATAATCCATTCAAATATTTCTTTTTAAAAATTTCACTTCGTTATCCCTCTTAAATTTTTATATTATTATGATTTTTTTATTCTACCACATATCTAGTCAAAAAAATCAAAAAAATATCTTTTTAATCTAAGTATATATAGGTAAATTATTAAATCTATTTACTAATTATATTAAATATACATTAATCGTAACTAAAAATAATAACTATATAAATAGCAACTATATTATACTATATTTCTTGTATCACTTTTTTTCAAACTACACTCCAAACTTGAAAACGTTAAACAGATTTATTGATTTTAATAATGTATATGATATAATCATAAATACGGGAGTCTGTAAACAGTCTGAGAGGAAATATTATAAATTTCGACCGCACCTGATCTGGGTAATGCCAGCGTAGGTAGTATTCTTTAAGACCTAACTTAGACCCCTTAAAAATTGTAAGGAGGTTTTTTTATTTTGTCAAATTGCAGTATTGCATTACAAATTCTTCCATTGAGCGAACATAATGAAGAAAAAAATAAAAAAATAATAGATAATGTAATCCATTATCTACAAAATAAACATTCTAAAGTTATTGTTTCTCCTTTCGAAACAGTTATAGAAGGAGAATTCAATGAACTTATGGATACTCTAAAAAGAATGTTTAGTAATTGCGGGTGAAGATAGCAAAAAAACATTTTTTTGCTAATGTGAAAATTAATTACGGGAATATTTTAACTATAGATGAAAAAGCTTAGCAAATTTAATAAATAAATATCTGCTGCTATTTCTATGCTTATTCTACTTATTATTTGGCAAGGGGCTGGATATTTAAATTTACTTCCTAAGTATATTATTCCTACTCCTTTAGAAATAGTACAGTCTTTCATTAAAAAAATTATAAACAATTAATTTTCCACAGTAAAATCACCCTCCTAGAAGCTATTATCGGTTTACTACTTGGTATTATAATAGCTTGGACTCTAGCTTTAATTATGGATAGTATCCCAGTATTTAATAAAGCTATTTATCCTCTACTAGTCCTAACACAAACTATTCCTACTATTGCTATTGCACCTATTTTGGTACTGTGGCTTGGGTACGGATTAACACCAAAGATTGTTTTAATAGTTTTAACTACAACCTTCCCTATTGTCGTTAGTATATTAGATGGATTTAGAAATTGTGATAACGATATGATCACATTATTAAAACTTATGAATGCTAGTAAATTACAAATACTATGGCATGTTAAAATACCAACTAGCTTAAGTTACTTTCTATGCAGGACTTAGAGTAAGTGTTTCTTATGCATTTATAGCTGCAGTAGTAGCTGAATGGTTAGGAGGTTTTGAAGGCCTAGGGTGTTTATATGATTAAAGCAAAAAAACTATTTGAATACGATACTATGTTCGCAATTATTATATTGGTATCTATTATAAGTTTACTAAGTATAGAATTAGTTAAACTAAGTGAGAAAAAAATTTATTAAATGGAAATATATAGGAGAAAATCATGAAAAAAATACTAATTAGTATATTTTCTATTATTCTTGCAGTAACACTTACAGCATGTGGTTCTGCTAATAATAGTTCAAATAATAAAGATTTAAAAAGTCGACTTTGTATTAGACTGGGCAGTTAATACAAACCACACAGGATTATATGTCGCAAAAGAAAAAGGTTATTTTGCTGAAGAAGGAATAGATCTTGATATCAAACCAGCACCAGAAGATAGCACATCAGATTTAGTAATTAATAATAAAGCACCTTTTGGAATATATTATCAAGATACTATGGCTAGTAAACTTTCTAAAGGAGCTGGAATTACAGCTGTAGCTGCTATTATTGAACACAATACTTCAGGTATTATCTCACCTAAGAAAAACAATATTACTGATCCTAAAGCATTAGAAGGTAAAAAATATGGAACATGGAATGATCCTGTTGAACTAGCTATGATTAAATCTCTAGTTGAAAAACAAGGTGGAGATTATAATAAAATTGAGTTAGTACCGAATAGTGATAGTAACTCAATTACACCTCTAGAAAACGGAGTTTTTGATGCTGCTTGGATTTACTATGCATGGGATGGTAAATTAGCAGAAAGTATGAATTTAGAAACAAATTTCTTCTACTTAAGAGATTTTGATAAAAAACTTGATTACTATTCACCAGTAATTATCGCAAATAACGACTATCTAAAAAATAACAAAGAAGAAGCACAAAAGGTTCTTAGAGCTATTAAGAAAGGATATGTCTACGCTATAGAACATCCTGAAGAAGCTGCAGATATTTTAATAAAAAATGCACCAGAACTAAAAGAAAAACGTGATTTCGTAGTAGCATCACAAAAATATATCTCTCAACAGTATGCGTCAAATAAAGAGCATTGGGGAGAATTCGATGCTGAAAGATGGAATGCATTTTACCGTTGGGTTAACGAAAACAAAATTATCGAAAAACCACTTGCAGACAATACAGGATTTAGCAATGACTACATAAAATAATGAGTGTCTTAACAATAAAAAACTTATCTTTCAATTACCCAAATAATAGTATATTAAAAAATATTAATATTCATGTCGACCAAGGTGAAATTGTTTCTATTCTAGGTGGAAGCGGAGTTGGAAAAACTACCTTATTTAATTTAATTGCAGGTATCAACGAACTTCAATCTGGAACTATAGAAATTCAAGGAGATTCTAATTTCAAAGGAAAAAGTCAGCTATATGCTTCAAAAAAAGATCTACTTTTAGAGCATAAGACTGTAATTCAAAAATATAATACTTCCCTTCTTATAAAAAAAGTAAATAAAAAAAGAAGCTGAAGCTGAAGCAATAAAAAAACTTAAAACTATTTAATCTTTATGACTATAAAGATAAATATCCGAGTGAATTAAGTGGTGGTATGCGCCAAAGAGTGGCACTTTTTAAGAACTTATATGTTTAAAGAAGAACTATTTTTTTATTAGATGAACCTTTTAGTGCATTAGATGCAATAACAAAGATATCATTACATTCTTGGTATTTAGATATTTGTAAAAAGTTTAATCTTACCACACTACTAATAACACATGACATAGACGAAGCAATCGACCTTAGTGACAGAATATATATTATTAAAAAAATAAACCTGGTGAAATTATTTCAGAAATAAAAGTTCAACTAAATGGTGAAAAATGTTGATGAACAAAAAAATTAAAAATATAAAAGAGAAATTTTGAAAACTTTTAGGTTTATAAATATAGAACAGAGTCAGACTTTACTGATTCTGTTCTTTTTTAATAATTTATCAATATATATTAATAAATATATAATTTTTTTCTCATATACATGATATAATAAAAATTATAAGTGAATGAAAGGGGTTTCTATATGAAAAAAATTACATGGTATACTAATGTTATTATTAAGTTCCGTACTACTTGTGTCTTGTCAGGCAAATAAAAACGAAAATAAAGACCAAAATAAAGAGCAGACAACACAAAATGAGTCAAATAAACAAGAGGACTCTAAGAAAAAAGAAGAAGCTAATAAAAAAGATTCAGATTCATCAAATAAAAGTTCATCTTCAACAAACATTAAAACAGAGGATACTCAAGTTATTGGTTCTGACGAATACGGTTATGTTAAAGTGCCTAAAAGTTGGGTTAATTTCAAAGATATAAATGGTGGTAACGACATACAATCTAGTGATACATCCGCGTATAATGTTGTTACATTAAACATATTCCGTCCAAGTCAACTTGGAATATCTGAGGCAGAATATGCATCTATCGATCCTAAGCTAGTAGCAAACTCGGTATATACTAAACATAAGAATAGTCAACTGTTTGAAAAAATGTCTGGAACTAAATCAAAAATTGGTGGATATGATGCTTATGTTATTAATACTTTAACAAAAACTGGAAAATACTTTGTCACATATATTTTTAAGGCAGACGATGGTAAAATTCATTATACTTCTATAGAAGGGGACAAAGATACTGTAGACACAATGATTCCATTACTTGAAAAAAAGTTGGTCACTAAAAAAATAAATCCTGAATAGTATTTATAATAAACTAAAAAAATACCGAGAGAAAACTACACTTCTCTTGGTATTTTTTTATATACTAACTATAAATACTATATTTTTTTATTAATAAAAGTACAATAGTACTGCTGGTAATATCATTATTAACATCAGTTTAAAAGCCGAAAAAAACTTCCAAAGCTAAAAAAATATAGGAGTTACCCATGTTTTTTTGTTGCTGAAGAAAACACTATGCAATATCCTAAGCCAGCTACCATTAACACAGGCAGACCCTAACCATATTCCTAATACAACTCCACAACTTGCCCCTAATAGCAAATAATGGTGTAACCTCTCCCCCACTAAAAACCTATCGCTGTACATATTGCCGTAAATATTAATTTTTAAAAATAAAATCATATACTTTAATATTACTATAATCATTAAATGAGAAATCTATTAAATTAGTACCTAGTGAAGCATATCTAAAGTTTAGTGTAAAGCTCATTACTATAAATAATACTAATAAAACCCATGTAAGATATTTGTAAGTAGCAACAGCCACTTTTAGATTTTTTTGAATAATAACAAATAATATCCCTATAAAAGGTTAAAATTATACTTATAAAACGCTATTTTTTTAATATGTTTACTAAATTAATATCATTATTACTAACATTAACATCTACAAAGAATTTTTCTAAACCTAAAGAGATGAGATAGCCTTGCTGAAATAAATGCTGCAACTATGTAACTAGTGAACTCATAAATAGAACTAGCAGTAACTCTTATCTTTTTACCGATTATTTCTAATATAAAAAATACTGCTGCAAGTGGAGTTTGAAATAGAGCTGCAAAACCACTAATCATCCCTAAACGAACAAAATATTTCTTTTGTTTATCACTTAAATCATTAGTCGTCATATTTTTTCCAATAGCTCCACCTAATTGAACTGCAACACCCTCTCTTCCCACACTTACACCAAATACATGAGCAAGCAGAGTATTTATAGTAAGAACAATAGGAAAAAACCAGCTAACCTTATCATTGTCTTTATTGGCAGCTTCTACAAAATACTTCATACCTACTCCATGAGTTTTTAATTATCTTATTACTATATTTTTGTAAAAAAAGAAGCACTAGCGGTGTTAAGAGAATTAAATATTGGTAGTAATTTTTTTACTAATATTAATTAAAAAAATAGAAGTGTTTGCCCAAAAAAATGAACAACATACGGTAGTTAGTCCTATTATTAATATTATTCTAAAATAAAAGTTTTTTATCATCTTAATACCTTTCAAATAATGAGAGTAACCTAACAATATAATATATTAGGTTACTCCCTATTATTATTTATCTTTTTTTATACCTACTTTGATTTTCTTTGGTTGATCAAAACTGAATCCTTCGCCCATTACATCATGAACCTCTGTTATGGTTACAAAGGCTCGTGGGTCAATCTCAAAAACGAGCGATTTCAGTCTACTTATTTCATTTCTTGATACAACACAATAACCAATATTCATATCTTTTCTAGTATAACTACCTTGTCCTTTAAAATACGTTAAACCGCGTTCCATATCTTCTTGAACTATTTTAGTTATTTCTTCTATTTTTGGTGAAACAATCATTACACCTTTACCAGATACCCCACCTTCAACTACATAGTCTATTAACTTTAGTACTAATAAATATATAGAAAAGAGTATATAAGATTGCTGGGAAACTTTTTACCGCTACAAACGTAAGAGCTATAATAACACCATCTAATACTTGAATAATTCTTCCAATTGAATTTCCTGTATAAAGTTGAATAATTTTAGCTACAATATCTACTCCTCCAGTTGTACCACCAACTAAAAATACTATTCCTAGTCCAATACCTGCGATAATACCACCAAAGACAGAAGCTAATAACTTATCTCCACCAATATCAATATTAACATTATATATTTCAAAAAATTTCAACCACGCAGTTAACATAGAAATACCATATAAAGTATATATCATAGTTTTTCTATCTAACATTTTAAAACCAATAATTAATAATGGTATATTAACCAATATTGTACCAGTTGATACTGGTAATCCAAATGCATAAAGTAGTAACAAGGAAATACCTGTTCCTCCACCTTCTGCAAGTTTGTTTGGTACATTAAAGTGCATTATCGCAAATGAATAAATAGCACAACCAAGACAAATAAATATTAACTCTTTTCGCAATTTTCTTTATATCAACTTTATCTAATTTTTAGCGACATAATACCCCTCCCATAATAAATTACATATACATTATATCAAGTAATATTTTTTTAAAAAAACAACACTTCTCACAAAAATTTTTTTATGTAAATTAAAGTAATTAATAAATTTCATATTGTAACTTTTTATTTTAGACTTTTTTTCAATTTGTACTATAATTATAATATCAATCATTGGAGGATAACTTAATGAATAAAAATTTTATACCTAATTATCTTACCTTGTGTAATATCTTTTGTGGCTTTTTATCAATCTTAGTCACTGTACATGGATATTATGTTTGGGGAACTGTCTTTATTTTATTAGCAATGCTTGCAGACAGATACGATGGTATTGTAGCAAGAAAACTTGGTGTCGTTTCTGACATCGGTCATGATTTAGATTCTTTATGTGACGTTGTAAGTTTTGGTGTAGCTCCTGCTATACTAATTTTTGAAAAATTTGTATCTATTGATAAACCAACTTCTACATTAATAGTGATAGTAGCTATCCTTAGTGCCATCTATGCTTGTTGTGGTGCTTATAGATTAGCACGATTTAATGTTACTAAAATGAAAGATGGTTATTATCAAGGTGTACCTATTACAACATGTGGATCAGTTTTAGCTATAATATCATTATTTAACTTACCAAGCATTATAAACCTATTATTACTAATAATCTGTTCATACTTAATGGTAAGTAATTTAAAAATTAAGAAAATATAAAAATAAAAAAAGTTTGGAAGTATCCAAACTTTTTATTTTTTTCTTTATTTAAGACATTCATATATTACTTGAGCTAATCCTTCTGGATTTTCCCATGCCATAGAATGCCCAGCATTCTCTACTATTTTTACTTCTATATTATTCTTTGGTAACTCTTCTAAATCATCACTTGGTAATGTTTTACTACCGAAGATAAAAAGAATCGAGGAATCTTATAACTATAGAACATATCACGCCAAGGCACTTCTCTAACTTCTATAGCATCCCTTGATATTTGATATGCTGCCTCTGGCAACCAATTTCTTAATGTTGCTGCCCACATTGTATTCTTTCCACTTGCACAATATTCTATTAAGCTACTTATTCTACTCTTATAATTCTCTTCAGTATACTGAGCAACAGCCCAACTTGTTCTCCCTTTAGTAGCAGGATCTAAATTAGGTTCTGTTAGTATTAATCGATCTATCTTTTCCTCACAAAGACCGCAAAGTTCTATAGAGATAGCCCCTCCTAAACTATGCCCAAATAATATAACTTTATTTAAATTCAGATCTTCTAAAAATTCACTTAAGTACTTCGCATGATTTTTAACTTTGTATTCAAAATCAAGAGGTTTATCACTATAACCTGCTCCTAGTAAATCTATTAATATTCTTCTATGGCCCAAGAACTCTTTCCTATTTGCTATCTCAACATAATCAAAAGAACCTGCACATCCTAATCCATGAATAAATATTATCGGTATTCCTTCACCAGGAAAAATCATTATATCTAATTTTATAATTTTTATTTCTTAATTGATATTCTCTCATAAATTATCCTCCCAGACATTTATATCCTTATTATATCATTTATTGTAAGCAGTTTAAATAATAGTTATTACTTTTTCTTCTATTTGTTATATAATCGTATGGGTATGTATTAAAATTTATATAAGGAGCATATTAATGATATTTACAGAAATTAGCAGTGACGAACTACAAAAGGTTCAAGAAAAAAAATAATGATCGTTACTATTTACAACAAGCTGCTGTATATAGTAAAATGCAAAATTTCAATAACCTAAAAACAAAAAAATACTTGCTGTAAAAAGAAAATGACGAAGTGTTAGCATATGCAACATTTATTTACTTCCCTTATAAAAAAATTCTTCTTTAAAGTAACAGCTCAACATGGTCCAATAATGGATTATTCAAATACTGAGTTAGTTAGATTTTTATATGACAGAGTTGAAAAAAATATTTCGCTAAAGACTTCCGTGTTCTTTGCGTAAGGGTTAATCCATTCTTAAATGAACGTATTTATAAAGATATCGAATATGTTGAAACTACTAAAGAATCTATAGAAACAGATAAAAATATTAACTTCACTAGGGTATAAACCACTTAATGATGACTTATTTACAAACCCTACTTTTAGCTTCTCGTTGTATATATTCAAGAGAACTAGAAGAAACTCTTACTGAAGATACACTATTAAAAAAACTGTTTCAACTATGGCAAAACGTTCAATTAACAAAGCTATAAAAAGAAGGAATAACTGTAAAAAGAAATCGACATTTTTAATGATGAAGATGCTGCAATCTTTGATTCAATTAAACAAAAGTACAGAAGATAGAATCAACTTCCAAATTAGAACTAGTGAGTACTTTAGAAATCTAAAAACTGCATTAGGTGATAAACTTCACCTTATGGTTTCTTACTTTAGATTGTGATTCACTTATTTCTAAATTAAATAAAGAAATTGAAGATTTTAACGCTGAAAAAAACTAAATTAACAGAAAAAAACTTGAAAGTGGAAAAAGTAAATCCTGAAAAAAACTATGAATAAAATAGCTAGAATAGATGAATCAATTGCTTTTTAACAATGATAAAATAGCAAAAAAATCTCTTCTTTAAAAAGAAGAACATGGAAATATTATTTATCTATCATGTGCAAGTTTTTATAGAAACAAAACAAGATCTTATTTACTTCACTGGAGGAATGAAAAAAAGAATTTTTCTAGGTTTAATGGTTCATATTTAGTAATGTATACTATGATAAAATATGCTATTAGAAATAACTTCAAAATTTTCAACTTCTTTGGAACTTCTAAAGAGTTTCACTTCTGAAGATGCTACTGATTATAGTGTTCTTCAATTCAAACGTCATTTTAACGGAAATGTAGAATATTTTTATGGATAATTACGAATTCCGTAATGCAATAGGTAAAAAGTTTGGAAAATATAATATAAAAAAACTCTCTCAGAAATCTGAGAGAGTTTTTTTGAATTAGAATTATTCTGATTTTTTTAGTAGCTTTTTTTAGCAGCTTTTTTTACTTTTTCTTTTTTTTGTGGTTTATTATTTTCTGGATACATTACTTTATCCACTAAACCATATTCGCAAGCTTCTTCTGCACTTAAGTAATTATCACGTTCTGTATCACGTTCAATTGCTTTAATTGTTTGACCTGTTCTGTCCGCTAAAATTTTGTTTAATTTTTCACGTGTTCTTAATATGTGTTTAGCAGCTATTTCAATTTCAGTAGCTTGTCCTTGTGCTCCACCTAATGGTTGGTGAATCATAACTTCTGCATTTGGTAATGCATATCTCTTACCGATAGTTCCTGCCGCTAATAAGAATGCTCCCATACTTGCAGCCATACCCATACAAATTGTTACTACATCACATTTAATATGTTGCATAGTATCATAAATCGCAAAACCAGCTGTTACACTACCTCCTGGAGAGTTAATATAGAAATAAATATCTTTCTCACTATCTTGTGCTTCTAAAAATAAAAGTTGGCTTGTAATTGAGTTAGCAACTTGGTCATTAACTTCTGATCCTAAAATAATAATTCTATCTTTTAAAAGTCTTGAATAAATATCATAAGCTCTTTCTCCTTGAGAAGTTTGCTCTATTACTGTAGGAATTAAATTCATTTTTCTTACCTCCTATTTTTATACCTCACTTGCTATTATATATCAAATTTGGTCAATTATCAAATTTTAGCTTTTTTAATTTATTTTTCTATCCGGAAATAACATTCTCAATACATCCAGAGATAACCTTCTTGATTTACCTTTATGAGGGTAAATATGCATCATCATTGGATTAAAATTAGCTTCTATTACTCCATAATTTTGATCTGTAGCTACTTGTTTAATATCCTTAATAATTAGGTCTACCCCGCATACTTTAGCCATCATAGCATCAGATATTTCTACAGCTAGCTTTTTGTAACTATCATCTACTTCATCAGTCATATCTATAGAGTCTCCACCAGTACTAATATTAGAGTTTTCTCTTAAATATGCTATTTGACCTTCATCCAGAACAGTATCAAAACTTAGCCCTTGTTCTTTTAATTGTAGGCTCTCAATCTCACCTAACTCTATCTTTTTAAGTGGTGTTTTCTTAGCATCTCCACGTAGAGGATTTTCATTTTTTATCTCTACCAATTCAGAAATTGTATGTTTTCCATCTCCTACTACATTTGCTGGTACTCTAAGTAAAACAGCCTTTGTTTCACCTTCAATAACAAAGAATCTATATTCTGTTCCATCTATAAACTCTTCTATTAAAATATCCTTATCTTCTTTTAAAGCTAACAATATAGCTTTTGAAAAGTCTTCTACATCGTCTGTACCATGTTTAAAAATAGAGATTCCTAATCCAAAATTTGTACTTTTAGGTTTTATAACTATAGGTTTATTTTTTAAATAATCAAATTTTAATAAAGCTTCATCTAATGTTGATACTTCATAACCACCTGGAACTCTGAATCCTTTTTTTCCGATAATACCTTCTTAGTTACAACTTTATTTTCCATTATTAATGGAGATATATAAGTATCTTTACTTGTCATATTACCATTTTTTTCACATATTCTACAGTTCCATTACTTTCTAAGCGAATAAACTGATCATTTTCATCTATAACATCTACTTTTTATACCATTTTTTTATAGCATCTTCAATTACTGCTTGAGTAGATAATTCCATGTTACTATATGCACTTAACGAATAATATTCTCTTAAAGCTTCTTCTTTATATTTTTTAGCTAGACTAACCCCTAACTCTATTATATTACCATCTTTTTCATACTCTTTTACTATTTTTTGCAGCCAGTGTAAGTGATGGGTCTATTAATTCATTTTTCTTTTTCTTCTATTAATAATATATCACTTTCAGGTAAGCTCAATTCTCTTACCATGTTTTTTTCATATTATCAAGAAGTTCTAAACCTTCTTCCAAGTAGATTGGCATTTCAAATGGATGAGATAAGGCAATATTCTCACTGTATTCTTTTTCCTTTAGATTCTGAAGTTTTTTTATCTGCTTCTTCCATCCATACTAAAGATTTTATAAATAAATGAATAAATCTAACATCTTTTTCTAATATTCCAAAAAGGAGCAAAATGGATTTAAATCAAATAATCTAAATTCTATATATTTAATACCTTTTTTGGTAAATCCGCTACGGTTTCAGCACCTCTGAATCTAACACTAGAATAAAAATTCTTTTTTTCGGCTATTAATTTTTTTATCTTTAACATAGCCCGTTAAATCAGAAATATTTTTTTCTAATGAAGAATAAGATACTACGATATCATCATCATTAACATACCCATATCTGCTTGTTCTTAAGCTTCTCACAAAGCCTTCAGGTTTCTTTCCATCTGTAAAATATTTATCTTCAGCAAAATGGTGAGGCACCATATAGGTATACAAGTAACCATTGATATCTTAAAAAAATTGACGTGCTAATTTCATATATATATCATTTTTTTAACATTAACAACATCGTTATTTGTAATATTAGCAACACTTTTTCATAAAATTATCATCAATTTGAAAATTATAATGAATACCTGATACCATTTGTTTATATTTACCATATTTTTTTCAACTAAGTATTCTCTATAAACAATATCCCATTCTTTTTCAAATTGAGCTACTTTTATATCTTTATCATCAGGAAGTACAGCAGGTATGCTTAGAGGCCATATATACTCATCTTCGGGAATATTCTTTAAAGCTACTTCATGAATAGCATTTAAAACTCTAATAACATCTTTCTCATTTCTTTCTGGTGATGTTATAAGCTCGATTTGAGACTCCGCAAAATCTGTTTGAATATATGGATTTGCATGTCGAGGTTCTAAAACTTTAGGATGATCTGTTTTTGTAATATGACCATTTTCTAAAAATTCTTTGTCCTTCTTTTTTTCTATTCCTATTGTTACTTTTAGAAAACAATTCTTCTAAATTATTATCTTTTATAATATTTTTTTAATTCCATATCTAATCACTCTCTATAAATAATTTGATTAACTCTTATATTATCATAAATAATAAAATTATAGTAGAAATATTACTCTAATATTAATATATTTTTTTCTTTAGGTTACAATAATTATCTAGTTATGATATAATCTAACTATATATGAGGAAAGGAGAAAGAACTAGATCTTCTCTAGTATCTTAAAACAATATATGATTAAATTAATAGCTAGTGATATGGATGGTACACTGCTAAATAATGAACATAAAAATACCTGAAAAAAATGTAGAATTAATAAAATATGCTCAAAAATAATAACATTGAATTCGTAGTAGCAACAGGAAGAGCTTACTATGAAGCATTACCTGCTCTTGAAGAAAAATAATATTGTCTGTGATGTTATTAGTTTTAATGGAGGGGTTGTCTACAATAAAAAAATAAAGAGATTATAAGTATTACTCCAATACAAGTAAAAGATTTATATTATACGATAGGAATATTTAAAAGTTTAGATATCAGCTACCAACTTTATACAAAAAAATACTGTATATACTCACAGTATCGAAACTGATATTCAAGCATATGCTGATCTTATACGCTCTATAGGTTCGACTCCAGATTTAGAATATTTAAGAGCTGAATCAAAAAAAAGACTACAAAATGGACATGTTACAGAAGTAGAAAATATAGAACTTTACTTAAACCAAGAGCATAATCCATCAATAAAAAAATAATTGGAATATCAAATGACCTTGATAAATTAGAAAAAGGCTAAAAAAACTATTATCAGAAAATGAAAATATTGCTGTAACTTCTTCAGGTACCAATAACCTTGAAGTTATGGATAAAAAAATGCAACTAAGGGACATGCTTTAAAACAAGTATCAGAAGCATACAAAATATCACTAAAAAATACGTTAGCTATAGGAGATAACTTAAATGATGAGGCTATGCTTAAAATAGTAGAATATAGCGTAGCTATGCAAAATGCAAACCCTCATCTTAAAGAAATAGCGAAATATACAACTGAAAAGAACAATGACGAAGCAGGTGTTGCAGATACTATCTTTGAACTACTAAGTATTCATAACAACCAAAAAGACGAAGAAATTAATAGATTATTAATTAACAAAGCTATCGAAGCGACAAAATTCTCTTATGTTCCATATTCTGAATTCAAAGTAGGAGCAGCACTTCTAACTGAAGACGGAGAAATTTATACAGGTTGTAATATTGAAAATGCTAGTTATACACCTACAAACTGTGCAGAACGTACAGCAATATTTAAAGCAGTAAGTGAAGGCATTACTAAATTCAAAAAAATTGCTGTAGTTGGTGGGCCAAAAGGAAATATAGAAACATATTGTCCTCCATGCGGCGTTTGTAGACAAGTAATTGCCGAATTCGCAGATGAGAACTTTGAACTAATTCTAGGAACATCTGAAAATAATTATGAAGTGTATAACTTCTTTAAAGAAGTACTACCGCTAAGTTTTACTAAAAACAATTTAAAATAAATGTATAAAAAGTATAGCATATATAATTATATATGCTATATTTTTTGAAAACATAAAAAAAAGCCGTAAACATAAGTTACGACTTGGTTAAGATGACCCGTACGGGACTCGAACCCGTGTTACCGCCGTGAAAGGGCGGTGTCTTAACCACTTGACCAACGGGCCAAAAATATAAAAGGCTATTAGATAGCCTTTTATTCATTTAATGAGCCATGAAGGACTCGAACCTTCGACCCTTTGATTAAAAGTCAAATGCTCTACCAACTGAGCTAATGGCTCATGGCTGGGATACCTGGATTCGAACCAGGGGAATGACGGAGTCAAAGTCCGTTGCCTTACCGCTTGGCTATATCCCAATAATAGAATGGTGGGAAGAAGTGGATTCGAACCACTGAACCCTAAGGAGCGGATTTACAGTCCGCCGCGTTTAGCCTCTTCGCTATCTTCCCGAAATATTTAAAATGGTGGAGGTTAACGGGATCGAACCGCTGACCCCTTGCTTGTAAGGCAAGTGCTCTCCCAGCTGAGCTAAACCTCCGTTCAAATGGTGACCCGTACGGGATTCGAACCCGTGTTACCGCCGTGAAAGGGCGGTGTCTTAACCACTTGACCAACGGGCCAAAAAATGGCTCCACAGGTAGGACTCGAACCTACGACCCTCTGATTAACAGTCAGATGCTACTACCAACTGAGCTACTGTGGAATGATAAGTCTAAAGCATAAGCTAAAGACCTCTGAAGCCTGGCAACGTTCTAGTCTCGCAGGGCGTAAACCCAACTACATTCGACGCTAAAGAGCTTAACTTCTGTGTTCGGTATGGGTACAGGTGTGTCCTCTTCGCTATCGCCACCAGACGAAAACTTCATACATCTATTATATCATCATTTATTCCTTTGTCAACACTTTACTTAAAAGAACTTCACTTGATTAAGTCCTCGACCTATTAGTATTAGTCAGCTGAATGTGTTACCACACTTACACTCCTAACCTATTCTCCTTGTCGTCTTCAAGGGGTCTTAATATCCGTGGGAAATCTCATCTCGAGGGGGGCTTCATGCTTAGATGCTTTCAGCTCTTATCCCTTCCATATTTAGCTACCCAGCTATGCCACTGGCGTGACAACTGGTACACCATTGATATGTCCATCCCGGTCCTCTCGTACTAAGGACAGCTCCTCTCAAATTTCCTACGCCCACGACGGATAGGGACCGAACTGTCTCACGACGTTCTGAACCCAGCTCGCGTACCGCTTTAATGGGCGAACAGCCCAACCCTTGGGACCGACTACAGCCCCAGGATGCGATGAGCCGACATCGAGGTGCCAAACCTCCCCGTCGATGTGGACTCTTGGGGGAGATAAGCCTGTTATCCCCAGGGTAGCTTTTATCCGTTGAGCGATGGCCCTTCCATGCGGAACCACCGGATCACTAAGTCCTGCTTTCGCACCTGCTCGACTTGTAGGTCTCACAGTCAAGCTCCCTTGTGCCTTTACACTCTGCAAATGATTTCCAACCATTCTGAGGGAACCTTTGAACGCCTCCGTTACTCTTTAGGAGGCGACCGCCCCAGTCAAACTGCCCACCTGACACTGTCTCCCGGTTTTCTATGCCGAGGGTTAGAATTTCAATACAGCAAGGGTAGTATCCCAACAACGCCTCCTCATACACTGGCGTGCATGATTCTCAGGCTCCTACCTATCCTGTACATACTGCATCAAAATTCAATATCAAGCTACAGTAAAGCTCCATGGGGTCTTTCCGTCCTGTCGCGGGTAACCTGCATCTTCACAGGTACTATGATTTCACCGAGTCCATCGTTGAGACAGTGCCCAAATCGTTACGCCTTTTCGTGCGGGTCGGAACTTACCCGACAAGGAATTTCGCTACCTTAGGACCGTTATAGTTACGGCCGCCGTTTACTGGGGCTTCAATTCATACCTTCGCTTGCGCTAAGCACTCCTCTTAACCTTCCAGCACCGGGCAGGCGTCAGCCCCTATACTTCACCTTTCGGTTTTGCAGAGACCTGTGTTTTTGATAAACAGTCGCTTGGGCCTATTCACTGCGGCCTACTCTCGTAGGCACCCCTTCTCCCGAAGTTACGGGGTCATTTTGCCGAGTTCCTTAACGATGGTTCTCTCGCTCACCTTAGAATTCTCTTCCCAACTACCTGTGTCGGTTTGCGGTACGGGCACCTCTTATCTCGATAGCGGCTTTTCTTGAGAGTTTGGCTTCATTGACTTCGCTACTATATTTCGCTCCCCATCACACTTCAACCTTTAAACAAGCGGATTTGCCTACTTGTCAGTCTTTGTGCTTAGACGCCCTATTCCATCAGGGCGATCAATTAGCCTCCTCTGTCCCCACTTCTCTCAATCGATATTCGGTGGTACAGGAATTTCTACCTGTTGTCCATCGGCTTCACCCTCATCGGCTTCACCTTAGGTCCCGACTTACCCAGAGCGGACGAGCCTTCCTCTGGAAACCTTAGTCTTTCGGTGGATAGGATTCTCACCTATCTTTCGCTACTCACACCGGCATTCTCACTTCTAACCTCTCCACCTCACCTTCCAGTTCGGCTTCTATGATGTTAGAACGCTCTCCTACCATATAACATTAGTTATATCCGCAGCTTCGGTTGTATGTTTAGCCCCGGTACATTTTTCGGCGCGATGTCACTCGACCAGTGAGCTATTACGCACTCTTTAAATGGTGGCTGCTTCTAAGCCAACATCCTGGTTGTCTGTGCATCATCACATCCTTTTTCCACTTAACATACAATTTGGGACCTTAGCTGGCGGTCTGGGCTGTTTCCCTTTCGACTACGAACCTTATCACCCGCAGTCTGACTCCCTGTTGATATTTATCTGGCATTCGGAGTTTGTCTGAATTCGGTAACCCGGGATGGGCCCCTAGTCCAAACAGTGCTCTACCTCCAGTAAACTCACAACGAGGCTAGCCCTAAAGCTATTTCGGAGAGAACCAGCTATTTCCAAGTTCGATTGGAATTTCTCCGCTACCCACAGCTCATCCAAACACTTTTCAACGTGTCCTGGTTCGGTCCTCCATTCAGTGTTACCTAAACTTCAACCTGGCCATGGGTAGATCACTTGGTTTCGGGTCTACTCCATCATACTATTTCGCCCTATTAAGACTCGCTTTCGCTTCGGCTCCATGTCTTCCACTTAACCTCGCATGATAAAGTAACTCGCCGGTTCATTCTACAAAAGGCACGCCATCACCCCCAAAGGGCTCTGACTACTTGTAAGCACACGGTTTCAGGTTCTCTTTCACTCCCCTCCCGGGGTTCTTTTCACCTTTCCCTCACGGTACTGGTTCACTATCGGTCACTAGGTAGTATTTAGCCTTACCAGATGGTCCTGGTAGATTCCGACGGAATTCCTCGTGTTCCGCCGTACTCAGGTGCTCTCTCACGCCAACTCAGCATTTCGTATACAGGACTTTTACCTTCTACGGTCTAACTTTCCAGCTCGTTCTACTATACTTTGTCATACGTTTTTCTGAGAGTCCTACAACCCCAATATGCAAGCACATTGGTTTGGGCTCTTTCCCTTTCGCTCGCCGCTACTTAGGAAATCGATTTTTCTTTCTCTTCCTACAGGTACTTAGATGTTTCAGTTCCCTGCGTTACCTCGCTTTCGCGTACCGCCCTTTTTAAAAGCGGTGGGTTCCCCATTCGGATATCTACGGATCTTTGCTTACTTACAGCTCCCCGTAGCGTTTCGTCGTTTGTCACGTCCTTCTTCGGCTCCTAGTGCCAAGGCATCCTCCGTGCGCTCTTTTCTACTTAATCGTGTGTAGCTTTTACGCTTCGTTCTTCTTCCTTGAACTCTTGTGAATAAGTTTTACAACTTACTTACTTTTTTCTCGGTTTTGTAAATCTGTTTCTTCTAGAAATAAATTTGATCTAATTAAATGTATTCAGTTTTCATTGTGCTTGAGTATTCCTTGAACACTCAAAACTAAACGAATTGTCAACCAATTCCTTATCCTTAGAAAGGAGGTGATCCAGCCGCACCTTCCGATACGGCTACCTTGTTACGACTTCACCCCAATCATCTGTCCCACCGTGACCGGCTCCCTCCTTAAAGGTTAGGCCACCGTCTTCGGGTGTTACAAACTCTCGTGGTGTGACGGGCGGTGTGTACAAGACCCGGGAACGTATTCACCGCGACATTCTGATTCGCGATTACTAGCGATTCCAGCTTCATGTAGTCGAGTTGCAGACTACAATCCGAACTGAGAATAGTTTTTATGAGGTTTGCTTGCTCTCGCGAGTTTAGCTTCTCTTTGTTCCTATCCATTGTAGCACGTGTGTAGCCCAAGTCATAAGGGGCATGATGATTTGACGTCATCCCCGCCTTCCTCCAGTTTATCACTGGCAGTCTGTCTAGAGTCCCCATCTTACTGCTGGCAACTAGACATAGGGGTTGCGCTCGTTGCGGGACTTAACCCAACATCTCACGACACGAGCTGACGACAACCATGCACCACCTGTATCTGTGTCCAACCAAAGGTCAGAACAACACAATCTCTTGTGTCCTCACAGTATGTCAAGACTTGGTAAGGTTCTTCGCGTTGCTTCGAATTAAACCACATGCTCCACCGCTTGTGCGGGTCCCCGTCAATTCCTTTTGAGTTTCAACCTTGCGGTCGTACTCCCCAGGCGGAGTGCTTAATGCGTTAGCTGCAGCACTGATCTCTTATGAGACCAACACTTAGCACTCATCGTTTACGGCGTGGACTACCAGGGTATCTAATCCTGTTTGCTCCCCACGCTTTCGCGCCTCAGTGTCAGTTACAGGCCAAAAAGCCGCCTTCGCCACTGGTGTTCCTCCCTAATCTCTACGCATTTCACCGCTACACTAGGAATTCCACTTTTCTCTCCTGCACTCAAGTTTAACAGTTTCCAATGACCCTCCACGGTTGAGCCGTGGGCTTTCACATCAGACTTATTAAACCACCTGCGCGCGCTTTACGCCCAATAATTCCGGACAACGCTTGCCACCTACGTATTACCGCGGCTGCTGGCACGTAGTTAGCCGTGGCTTTCTGGTTAGGTACCGTCTCTACTGTATATAGTTACTATACAATCATTCTTCCCTAACAACAGAGCTTTACGAACCGAAATCCTTCTTCACTCACGCGGCGTTGCTCCGTCAGGCTTTCGCCCATTGCGGAAGATTCCCTACTGCTGCCTCCCGTAGGAGTCTGGGCCGTGTCTCAGTCCCAGTGTGGCCGATCACCCTCTCAGGTCGGCTATGCATCGTCGCCTTGGTAGGCCTTTACCCCACCAACTAGCTAATGCACCGCAAAGCCATCTCATAGTGTTAGCCGAAACCAACTTTTAAACATATATCATGCGATTTATGCTGTTATCCGGTATTAGCTATCGTTTCCAATAGTTGTCCCCGTCTATGAGGCAGGTTCTTTACGTGTTACTCACCCGTTCGCCGCTAAGTTTTTCTAGTGCAAGCACCAGAAAAACTTCGCTCGACTTGCATGTATTAGGCACGCCGCCAGCGTTCGTCCTGAGCCAGGATCAAACTCTCCAAATAAATTGTTAGCTTGATTAGCTCATTAAAAAGTTTTATAGTTCCTTTTTAGAACTGTCCTTTTTGGAATTAACGTTGACTTAATTCGTTTAGTTTTCAATGTTCAAGTTTGTTGCGATTAGCAACTTTTTATAGTTTAACATTTTTATTATTCGATGTCAAGAACTTTTTTTAAAAGTTTTTTTAAAAAAATTTTTTTAACATTCGGTTTTTTAAAAAAATGTTGTTTTTAGTCTTCTTTCCTGAAGACTTTTTCTATTCTATCATCTCATTTATTCTTTTGTCAAGAAGTTTCTGAAACTTTTTTTAAGTTTTTTTAAAAAGAATAGTAAACAATAAGATAATATCTTTCAAAAACGAAAGATTGATATTATTTTAACATCTCTAATTAGTTTTTGTCAATATATTTCATGAAATTTATGCTGTTCTTCTTAACATTTTTATTAAAATAAAACTACCATTGTTCGCGTTCTTCTATAATTAATGCAAATTCTATTTATTTACAATTCACTTTTCATATGAAATTCAGCGATAGAAAAACAAGTAGAGATAGGGATTTAACAATTCCATCTCTACTTATTTCTTCTATATATTGTAAAAATCAAATATAGTTACAGGCATGTTTCTTTTATGCTCTGATTTTATATAATGAGTTTCTATAATTTTCTTAGCTTCTTCTGGCACCTCTCGCCCTTCAAGGTAGTCATCTATATTATCATATGTCACTCCAAGAGCTACTTCGTCAGCTAAAGCCGGTCGATCTTCTTCTAAATCTGCCGTAGGTTTTTTCAAATAAAGATGTTCTGGACAATTTAGTTCTTTTAATAATGCTTTCCCTTGTCTTTTATTCAGTCTATATAACGGAACTATATCTACACCACCATCACCATGTTTTGTATAGAAACCAGTAATCGCTTCTGCAGCGTGATCTGTTCCTACTACTATACCTTTATTCATTGTGGCAATTGAGTACTGAACTTTCATTCGTTCTCTTGCTTTTTCATTCCCTTTTAGCAAAAGTCTGAAATTGCAATACCTGCTGCTTTTAATGATTCTACACTTGCATCTACAGCATTTTTTATATTAACAGTATATACTTTATCCGGTTGTATAAAGTTAAGCGCGTCGTTACAATCTGCTTCATCAAACTGTGTTCCGTACGGTAATCTAACAGCTATAAATTTATAATCGCGTCCAGTTTCTTCTCGTAATTCAGTTATAGCCATCTGGCAAAAGTTTACCGCATAAAGTTGAATCTTGGCCACCAGATATACCTAAAACTAAAGTTTCTAGAAAATCATTTTTTTCAAATAATCTTTTTAAGAAATTAATAGTTAATCTAATTTCTTCTTTTACATTAATTTCAGGTTTACATCTTAATCTTTTTATTACCTCTTGTTGTAATGTCATAATTTCACCTAGTCAATCTGTTTTTTTGTAATTTTTTTCATTATATTATTTCTATTTTTTTCCAACATTTAGTACTTAAGTCCACCGGATAAAAACTCAGGGTTTAATAAACGTTTATATTCACTCCATATCAGTTTCCTTGCTTTCTTTAAAGTATTCAGCACTCTCTTGAACAGTTGGAGCGACATAAACTTGTTTTTCCATCTTTGAATACATCCACATGAATATCACGAGCTTCAAAGTTTACCACTTCTTTTTCTAAATACGTGTGTGTTGGATGGAATAATTTTATTGTAGGTTCTGCTTGTACATCTTCATCATCCATTGCAATGTAGTCCCCAGCAGCTTTACCTGTATCTTTTATTGATGATTCTATAAACTTTTTTTCGCTCCAGGAATAGTTAACTTAGCAGGGATTTTCTGATATTTTTTTAATCTATCCACCATTTTCTCCATTGTCATCTTCTAAACATACCAATTTATAAACTGCACCTAATGCTGGATTATCATATGCTGTAATTAACTTAGTACCAATTCCCCAAGAGTCTATTTTTAGCCCCTTGTTGTTTTAAGGTGAGTTATAGTACCTTCATCTAAATCATTAGATGCAACAATTTTAGCATCCGGATAACCAGCAGCATCTAACATTTTTCTAGCTTCTTGAGATAGGTATGCAATATCACCTGAATCCAAACGAACTCCTAAGAAATTAATTTTATCTTTTCAATTCATCAGCAACTTTAATTGCTGTTGGAACTACCCTGAACGTAAAGTATCATATGTATCCACTAAGAAGTAGCAATCTTTATGAACTGAGGCATATTTTTTAAATGCCGTTTCTTCATCTTGATAAGCCTGCACAAATGAGTGCGCATGCGTTCCACTACATGGAATACCAAACAGTTTTGCAGCTTTCACATTACTTGTCGCATCAAAACCACCTATTATTGCAGCACGAGTTCCCCAAAGAGCAGCATCAAATTCATGTGCACGTCTTGTACCAAATTCCATGCAAACTTCATTTGGACATAAGTGTTTAATACGCGCAGCTTTAGTAGCAATTAATATTTGATAATTCACTATATTCAATATTGCAGTTTCCATTAATTGCGCTTGAATCAAACGGAGCCTCTACTCTAATTAGCGGTTCATTACCAAAAACAATTTCACCTTCTCTAACCGAACGTATACTTCCTGTGAATTTTTAAATTTTTTTAAATAATCTAAATAATCTTCATCATAGTTAAGCGTACGTAAATACTCTATATCAGAATCTGTAAATTTAAAGTCATTTACATACTCTATTATTTTGGCTAACCCTGCAAATACAGCGTAACCTCCACCAAATGGAATCTTTTCTGAAATATACATCAAAATATGATTTTTCTTTCATGTATACCATCTTTAAAATAAACATACCCCATATTTATTTGATATAAATCTGTATGAAGTGCATCGCCCTATGTATTTATTCATAACACCCTCCGGCTTTATTTAACTTATTACTAAAAAAATTTTTTTAGTTATCTATATATTAACACTTTTTAGAGTATTTTAACAAATAATTATTATCATTTAAATTATTTATCAAAAAGACAATATAATAAAAATAGAGATTAGATATTACTAACCTCTATTGTTGCTTTCTTGTATTTGATTGGGCGTTATTAGTGTTTGAATTCTTTTTAGTATTCGTACTGTTACGATTACTGTTTGAACTTGAAGTTTTTTTGTCAGACGTATTTTTCTGACTCCTCATCCGATGATTCTTCATTTGTTTTTTTCAGATTTACTTTCTGATTTATCATCTTTATTTTTATCTTTTTGAGTCTTTATTCGAACCTGGTAACTTTACTATCATCTATACGACCGCTACCATCATCTTTTTTTCTCGATATTACCTTGCATAATAGCTTCTATAGCATTTTTTTAAGAAGTTTCTCTTGCTGAGGTAAACTAAAGATTATCTCTCCACCGTAGCTAAGTCCATATTCTTGTCTTACTAAATCAGTAATAAACTGAGGATCTTTTCAACTTATCGATTACTACATCATTTACTTTTTGCTTCTTTTTCTAATTTCTCAATTTGTTGAGATTGTTCTTTTTAATTGGGCATTAATTTGTTTCTTTTTCACGAATATAGAAAAATGTCTGAACCAAAGGTAACTACAAGCAATAAAGAAAGAACACTTATTATTATGAACTTTCTACGCTTTCTGTATTTCGCCTTTGCTTTAAGAACATCCTTCCTGAATTGAGGGGTCTAAATTATGCTCTGCCATTTGTCTTCCTCTCTTGTTTTTTCCGACACTATTTTGAACATTTTAGTTGCATCTTCTTTTTTTGTGCTGTCTTTTAATTCTAACACTTCATATACAACTTCTTTTTTCGCAAAGAAAATAGTAATTACATCTCCGACTTTAAGAGGACTAGACGGTTTTGCTTTCTTTCCGTTTATCGCAATGTGTCCTTCAGCCGAAATTTCATTAGCTACTGTTCTTCTTTTTTTATTATTCGTGAAACTTTTAAGAATTTATCTAAACGCATTTAATCACCCCTGTATAATTTGTACTAACTATTATCACATATAATTCATTTTTTTCGCAAATATTTCCAATTAAGATAACACAAAAGTTATTTTAAACACGAAGAAACTTAACTAAACTCATTTTTTTGTCTAGCTAAGTTTCTAATATTATTTATATTTAAATTTAACACTTGTAAACTATGCCCAGTTACCATCTTTTAAATATTTGGACTTCACGACCATCTTTAGTGATACCAACTATATTAGTAGTTCCTTCTCCAACCATAAAGTCTACGTGAACTAAACTATCATTAGCACCCACTGCCGCTAATTCTTCATCAGACATTTCACTTCCACCTTCAACACATGTTGGATAAGCTTTACCTAGCGCGATATGACAAGCTGCATTTTTCATCAAATAATGTTTCTAGGAATAGGATTCCTGTATTAGAAATAGGTGAATCAAATGGAACAAGAGCCATTTCCCCTATACTTCTAGCACCTTCATCAGTTTCTAAAATATTTTTAAGTGCATCATATCCTCTTTTTGCATCATAATCAACAACTTTACCATTTTCAAATTTCAACCAGAAATCATCAATTAGCACTCCACCATGGTTTAATGGTTTTGCATTATAAACTATTCCGCTTGTAACATCTTTATGAGGCATTGTAAATACTTCTTCTGTTGGAATATTAGCTACAAAGCGACCTGCTTTTTTAGCATAACTTCCTGCACTTTGCCAAATATGACCTTCAGGTAAACCTACAATAAGATCTGTTCCTAAGTCATTTGTAATATGTAATTTTTCAAGATTACTTTCTATTAAGAATTTTCCTTTAGCATCTAAAACACTAATATGTTCTTCCCAAGCCGCAACTGGATCATCTCCATCAGCACGACAAGCACTTAAAATTTCATCCCATAGACGTAAAGTATGCTGCTTCATCATCTAATTCAGGGAATAGGCGTTTTGGCCCATCCAACAGTCGAAGCTGCAACTACTGACCATGGACACTCATCACTCATTATAGATTTCATGTAATTTCTTAAAGCTTTAGAGCGACCAACTAAAGATGCTTTCATTTTATTACTATCAACACCTGCTAATCCATCTGGATCATCTCCAATAATTGATAAGAAAGCTGCACCGTTTTCTAAAGTTTCTTGGTAGTGGTCAACATACCATTGGCTTACATTACTCAAACTTTCTTCACTTTGATAAGTTAAATTTAATTTTGTTAATTCTTGATCACGCCATTCTACTTCCACTTTACTAGCACCAAGTTCATAACATGCTTTTACTACTTTTACTACAAAATTTCTAGTATCAGTAGTAGCTCTAACCAATACTGGTTGATCTTTTTGTACGTTCAGCCCTACTTTAGCTATTAATTTTGCATAGTTATCTAATTTTTTATCTAATCCCATGTTTATCTCCTATATTTCAATATTAATTTATTTTTAATAAGGCTTTGAGAACAATACCCCAAAAGCCTTATTTGACCTACTATTAAACTTCTCTAGTAGCTTCTTTTTAACCAAGCTCTTTCTTCTTCAGTTAATTTAGGCGCAATAATATCATATACTTCTTTATGATATTTGTTTAATTCGTATTTATCTTCACTTGTTAGTAAGTCTACGTCAATTGCTTCTAAATCCCAAGGAACATATGTAATAGGTTCAAATTCTAAGAATTGACCATATTCATTTTTAACTGTAGCTTTTACTAAAATTTCGTTTTCTAAACGGATACCGTGAGATCCTGCAATATATAATCCAGGTTCGTTAGTTAATACCATACCAGCTTTGAATGGTTCTACAGAACGAGCTATACTCCAGTGAATTCCTGCTGGACCTTCGTGGATATTTCCTAAGAATCCTACACCGTGTCCTGTTCCGTGGTTGTAATCTTCATAGTCATACCATAACGGTGCACGAGCGAATAAGTCTACGTTTGGACCAGAAATTCCTTCTTTGAATTTCAATCTTGATAGACGTAAGTGACATTGTAATACACGAGTGTAGTCACGTTTCATTCTATCTGAAATTTCTCCTAACGCAGTTGTTCTTGTGATATCAGTAGAACCTTGACTGAAGTTTGCCCCAGTATCTGTTAAGAATAGTGTGTTTGGAGTTAGAGCACGGTTAGTTTCTTCGCTTGAAGAGTAGTGAACGATTGCTCCATTTGGACCATGACCACAAATTGGGTCAAAACTTGGACAAATGAATCCACCTTGTTCTTCTCTGAATTTTTCTAATCTTGCAGATGCAGATAATTCTGTTTCATTTGCAATTTCACCACTTTTAACTAATTCTTTTAACCAATAGATGAATTTAGTATGAGCTGCTCCATCTTTAACGTGTGCTTCTTTGATGTTTTTAATTTCCACATCATTTTTAATTGCTTTCATTAATACAGTAGGGTTACGTTTTTCAACTAATTTAACACCTTCTGGAATATTACTGAAGATAGCAAAGTTTAGACGTGCAGGGTCTACTAATACAACATCTTCTGATTTAAATCCTTTAATATCTTCATAGATTTGGTTGTATGGTTTAATAACAACATTATCTTTAGCTAAGTTAGCTTTAATTTCATCAGAGAATTTAGATTCGTCAACATATAAATCAACGTGATCTTCAAATACTACTGTATAACTTAATAGTAACGGGAAGAAATCAACGTCCATTCCACGGATATTTAGTAACCAGCCAGTATCATCTAAACTAGTAATGATGTGGATATTAGCTCCTGCTTCTTTCATTTCTTTTCTTACGCGTTCTAATTTGCTAGTAGCAGTTTCACCAGCTAAATCAACATCTAGGTAAAATGCTTTACGTTTAGATAATTCTGGTCTATCTTCCCAAATTTCATCTACTAAATCAACTTCGTATTTAATAGTTGCATTTTTTTAGCTTTTTAGTTTTTTTCTGATAAAGTTTTTTTCCTTCACCGAATGTTACAACACGTCCCATCAAAACCTAATACTCCTCCTTCAGGAATATTTTTTTCGATAAATTCAGTAGTTGTTGGAACTCCCTGGGTTGAACATACGACATAATTCAATACCAGAACCTTCTAATTGTTGTTCAGCTTGTAAGAAGTAACGACCATCTGTCCAAAGTCCAGCATAATCTTTTGTTACTACTAGTGTCCCAGCTGACCCTGTGAAACCACTCATAAATACACGAGCTTTAAAGTGTTCTCCTACATATTCACTGTTATGGAAGTCAGCAGTTGGTACCATATAAATATCAATACCATCACGTTCCATAAGTTCTCTTAGTTTAGCGATTCTTTCTTTAATTGCCATTTTATATTACTCCTTTGTTATTTTTCATAATTTATTTTTTACCTTATTTCAGTTTTTCTTTAAATCTATCTGTTGCACGTACCAAAGCATCCACTATTGCAGGTTCTGCTGAAGAGTGACCAGCAATAACAAAATCTAGCTCACAGTTATTCAGTTTTTTACTTAACTCATAGGCTCCAATTGGTCTACAATCTACATCATAGCGCCCATGTACTATATAAGTAGGAATATCCTTAATAACATCTACATTATTTAATAGCCAGTTATCCTCTCCGCCCCAGAACATCTCATTCATCCAAAAATGACATTCAATAGTAGCTATTGATATAGCAAAGTTGATTTCTCCTGCACTCTCTTCAACATCTGGGTTAGGATGTAGCGTTACTACACTACCTTCCCAAATACTCCACTCACGTGCAGCCTCTTCTCTTACCTCTTTATTTCGCTTGTTAAGCGCTTATAATACGCACCTATAATATCATGTTGTTCTTCTTCTGGAATAATAGATGTATATCTAGCAAAAGCTTCTGGGAAAAATTCACTTACTCCACCCTTTTCATATAGCCATTCAATATCTTCTCTGCGCCCTAAGAATATACCCCTTAGTACTAAACCAAGAACACGTTCAGGATGCTTAATAGCATAACAAAGTGATAAAGTAGTTCCCCAGCTTCCTCCAAAAACAAGCCATTTATCGATATTTAACTCTTTACGAATTTTTTCAATATCTTCTATAATGTGCCATGTATCATTATCTTTCAAACAAGCTCGTGGTGTCGATTGACCACTACCTCTTTGATCTAATAAAATAATACGATATGCTTCAGGATCAAAATATCGTCTACCAGCTGGTGATGTACCTCCACCAGGACCTCCATGCAAGAAAACTACTGGTATTCCATTCGGATTACCACTTTCCTCATAATAAATAGTGTGAACGTCATCAACTTTTAACATTTTAGAGAAGTTCTCACTTATCTCTGGATATAACGTCCGTAGTTCTCCCATAGTCAGGACCTCCTATCTCTATAAAAATATTTACATTTACTATTTTACCATAAAATAAAGCGTTTTTCATTACTAATTTTAAATAATTTCTTACAATCTTATAATTTCAGTAAAATATATTTGTTTATACTATTTTTTTAAATATTTTTTTGTTATTTTTAGAATTTCTTTGAAATAGTCGGTAGCACGTACTAATGAATCAACAATTTCCGGTTCTCCTGATGAGTGACCTGAAACAGTAAATTCTAACTTGCAGTTATTTAATTTTTTATTTAGTTCATATGCACCTATCGGTCTACAATCTACATCATATCGTCCATGAACTATCCATGTCGGAATATCTTTTATAACATCGACATGGTCTAACAACCAGTTATCGTCATCCCAAAACATGTTATTCATCCAAAAATGACATTCAATGGTAGCCATAGAGATAGCATAGTTAATTTCTCCGAACTTTGTTCAAGGTTTGGATCAGGATGAAGAGTTACTAGACTACCTTCCCACATACTCCACTCCTTAGCAGCAACTTCTCTAGTTTCTTTATCTTCACTTGTTAAACGTTTATAGTATGCTCCAATAATGTCTTTACGCTCTTCTTCTGGAATAATCGAAATATATCTTTCAAAAGATTCTGGGTGAAAATTACTTGCTCCACCTACTTCATAAATCCATTCAATATCTTCTCGTCTTCCTAAGAAAATACCACGCAGTACTAAACCTAACACTCTTTCAGGATGTTTAATTGCGTAGCAAAGTGATAACGTTGACCCCCAGCTTCCTCCAAAAACAAGCCATTTATCAATATTTAACTTTTCACGAATTTTTTCTATATCTTCTATGATATGCCATGTATCATTATTTTCTAAACATGCACGTGGTGTTGATTTACCACTTCCACGTTGGTCAAACAAAATTATACGATAAAACTCCGGATCAAAATATTGTCTACAGCTTGGAGCTGTCCCGCATCCAGGTCCCCCGTGTAAGAATATTACAGGTACTCCGTTAGGATTTCCACTTTCTTCATAATAAATTGTATGCGTCCCATCTACATCCAACATTTCTGAGAAATTTTCTTTTATTGCAGGATATAAAGTTCTTAATTGTTCCATAATAGACCTCCCAATTATATATATTTTATTTACACTTCTATTTTTACCATAAAAACCAGTATTTTTATCATTATTATATAAAAATTATTTTTTTCTATTTAATGATAATATCATAGATAAATAAATATTTATAATATAACAATATTTTTTTAAGCACTCTACTCTTTTAAAAAAAGAAAAAAGGCTAGAATCTTCGTTCTAACCTTTTTATTAATTTTTATTCTTCTACTAAAGTTTCACCTTCACGAAGTTCCACTAGACTAGCTAATTTTTTCTCGAAGACAAACACTAATACTGCAACTACCACACAAACAGCACCTATACCTAGCGCTACTTGAATAATAGGTAAATCAGCTATTTTTGAATACAATAAACTGTATCCTTTAGCTGCACCAAATGTTGCAACAATCCAAACAGCCATCATTATTGATAGAATTTGTTTCGGTGCATATTTAGATACAAATGATGCCCCTAATGGAGAGAAGAACATTTCAGCCAAACTTAGTACTACAAAGAATAATATTACCCAAAGAATACTAGCTTTTTGAGTTTCAGGAGCTCCTACTCCACGAGTTACTTCTGTTAATGCTAAGATTCCAAAAGTTACTCCTAATAAGAATAACGCGATAGATGCTTTTTTGTATAAACTCCAGTCCCCTTGTGGACGAGTAGCTAGTTTATACCACAACGCCCCTAAAACAGGCCCTAGAATAATACAAGTTAATGCGTTAACAGAATCTAACCATGATGTCGGAACAGTAAAGCTACCTAGGTTTGTATCAATAAATTTAGGCATATAATCATAAAGAATTACATATGTTAAATACCAGAAAACCCAGAAAACAACAGAAAGTAATGAAATGATTACGATAGACCATACGCGACGAACTTCATATTTTTCCAAAGGTCTATTTACTTTTGGTTTATCTTCGTGGTGTTCTTCACCTTGTGCAAATGGATGTTTACCAACATCTCCTAAAGATTTATAACCTAATACAAACCAAACCGCTCCAATTAAACAAATTAATCCAGCTAATTTGAAACATTGTAAGTAACCATTAGCACTAGCTGTTGCAAGTTTTACATATAAAGACCCTACAAAAGTTGTTCCGATAAATGACCCAATATTAATAAATGAATACATAGTTGAGAATGCATCATCTTTACGTTTTTGATCACCTTCGAAGATTTGTCCAACTACTGCTTGAAGGTTACCTTTGAAAAATCCAGTTCCTAAAGAAACTAAAACAATCATCGTCCATAAAGCTGAATATGATCCAACAAACCCTGCATAACCATATCCTATTCCCATTAATAATAATCCTAGAGGAATAAGATATCTAGCTCCTATCAACTTATCGGCAATAAAACCAAATAATACGGGCGCAAGATAAGTGAATGCCACTAAGTTAGATTGCATCGCTGCACCTTCTACCTTACCTAGACCAAGACCACTTTCTCCAAAACCTCCACTTACTACAGCTGCTGTTACATAAACAATAATAAGCCATTTTGATGAGTAGTAAGCACAACGTTCGAACATAAAAGTCATCGAGCTCATATAAAAGCTCCACGGTTTACCTTTTTTTACCGCTACTTCAGACATATAAATCCCTTCTTTCTGTATAATTTAATACACAAATATTATAGCATAACTTTTTTTCAGATTACGACAACTATTTTTTTGAAAAATGTTATCAAACAATTAAATTTACTATTGTGTTTTCAAATTAGCAAGTGATATAATGAAAAATATATTCGAAATATTAAAAGGAGTTGTATAATATGAAACTTTCTAGAACTAATACCATTTTAGGTAAAATGAAAGAGCAAGGAATCACGCATGCACTTGTAAGTGATCCATATTCTATTTTTTTATTTAACAGGATTTTTAGAAAACCCTGGTGAACGTTTCTTCGCTATTTTACTAGATGAAAACGGAAATCACAAATTATTCTTAAACATTCTGTTCCCATTAGATGAGGACTTTAGGTTTAGAGATTGTAAGTTACTCAGATACTGATGATATTATTAGTAAAGTTGCTGAGTACATTCCAGATGGAACAAAACTAGGTATCGATAAAATTCTACCTGCTCGTTTCTTACTTCCATTAATGGATAAATTACCTAAAACTAAATTTGTTGATGTTTCAGTACTAGTAGATACTACTCGTATGTTAAAAGATGAAGAAGAAAAAGAATTAATGCGTATCTCTTCTGAACTAAACGACAAAGCATGTCAGTTTGTTATCGACAACATTACAGAGGACACTACAGAAAAAGATTTAGTTAAAAAATTATTAGCTTACTATGAAGAAATCGGTGTAGAAGGGACATCATTCGCACCTATTATCGCTTTCGGTGATAACGGTGCAAACCCACATGGTATGCCAGGAGATAGAAAACCAAAACCAGGTGAATCTGTTATTGTAGATATCGGTGGTATTAAAGATAAATATTGTTCAGATATGACTCGTACAGTGTTCTTTAAACAACCTACACCAGAAGATAGAGAAGTATTCGAAATCGTTCTAGAAGCTGTTAAACGTGGTACTGCTTTAGTAAAACCTGGTACTAGACTTTGTGATATAGACGCTGCTTGCCGTGATTATATTACTGAAAAAGGATATGGTGAATACTTCACTCACCGTACAGGTCACCAAATTGGACTAGAAGACCACGAATATGGGGATGTTTCTAGTACAAACGAAATGGTTTGTGAACCTGGTATGATTTTCTCTATTGAACCAGGAATCTACCTTCCAGGACGTATGGGAGTTCGTATCGAAGACTTAGTACTTGTTACTGAAGATGGTGTTGAAGTACTTAATAAACTTAACAAAGAATTTGTTGTAGTTGGAGAAAAATAATATTATTTAGTATTTTAATAATCAATATAAAACACTAGACTGTATATACAATCTAGTGTTTTTCATTGTTATTTTTTAAAATATTTTTCTAAAAACTTACTTACGATATCCCAATATTGATCTCTATATTTTCGTTCTGCTTGAACGTGTTTCATTCCAGGGAAACTATGGAATTCTTTTTCTGATCCAATTAACTCATAAGCTTCTCTACCATGTTCTATAGGAACAAATCCATCTTCTTCCCCATGTAGAACTAAAGCTGGTAACTTAGTATTTTTTAATCCTTCAGTTGCATTAACGTCTCCAAAGAAGTATCCACCTCTTATCTTAGTCATTGTATTAGCTGCGGGTATTACAGGGAAACTAGGTAGTTTAAATAGTTTCTTCAATTGATAAGTAAACTCTACTTTTAAATTAACATATCCACTATCTTCAATAAACACTTTAACGTTACTTGGTAAATCTTTTCCTATCGCATTCATAACAGTTGCGGCACCCATACTTATACCAAATAACGCTGTATCCGCATTGTTATTTTCAGCAGAGAATTTCTTAACCCAATTAACTAAGTCATCTGAGTCAAATCCACCCATCGATATTGTTTCACCTTCACTTTTACCATGAGCAATTAAATCTGGAGCAAATACACTATATCCCATATCATAAAAATCTTTTTATATACTTAGCCATCTTTTTAGCATCACTAGTATAACCATGCACAACAAAAATCCATTTTTTAGCATTAGGATTAACAAACTTATAACCTACTAATTTATTTTTAGTAACAGATTCCATCGTCACTTCTGTTTTCGTCGATTCGAACCAGTTCTCTACAGCCGTCTTATCCTCTTTTTTTCTCCATCGCTATCTTGATTAACAATTGCACTTTTTATCTACTTTTTTGGATTTAAGGCAAAATTATAAAAATAATTTCCTGTAAAACCAAAAAGCTACTATTAACAATACTAAAATTGATAATAATATTTTTCTTAAAATGTTTTTTTATCATCTACAACTCTTTCTCCTTACTAATAAATATAGTTTACATTATACTACTTCATCGCAGAAAAAGTAAACAACAAAAATACACTAATAGAGATGTTTATTATCTCTATTGGTGTATTATTTTTATATTGACTTCATAATTTATCACTATTTCTAAAATTTGAAAAAAATACTATTCTAGCCCCAAATTTTTTTCTTTTAATTGCATCAGCAACTATCATCCCTGTAAAACCAAGCTACCATAAGATTATAACCCTCCTATTTCACCGTGTAAATCAAGAATTTCACCAGCAAAATACAAGTTATCTATTTTTTTATGGCAACATGTTTTTTTGGACTAACACCTTTTAAATCTACTCCACCTGCTGTAGTAAAAGCATATTCTAACGGCATTGTTTTAACACCCCTACTAATTCATAGCGTTTAATCTTAGATACAAATTTTTCTTAGCTCTTTTTTTACTAACATTTTTCAGGGAAATATTTATCTAACATGAAATTATAAAAGCTTTTTTTGGTAATTTTTCCATGTAGATATTTATTATCTTGCCATAATTTGTCAAAAAGTTGTTTCCTCATTAAGTTCTGGATAAAAAAATCCAAGTAGAATTTATCTTCAGGAAATCTTGCAACAAATTCTCCCATAGAAATCGATAATGGACCGCTTAGTCCTTTATGGGTAAATAACAAATCCCTCAGTTTTTTTCATTTTTTTCTTATGAAACATTCTAACATTTTTGAAGGGCAACACCAGATAATTCAGTAAAATCATCAAAAATTAATGCTACTTCACTAGGGTATATCTTTGTTAATTTTTACTCCATGTTTTTTTCAGAATTCTGTGTAATGATCCATCACTACCACTTTGTGGATAAGTTTTTCCCTCCAGCACAAACTACAATATTTTTTTCCTAGATATGTATCAACGTTTGTTTTAACTCCTACTAATTTATCATCTTCAAATATTAAGTCTTCTACCTTCTCTTTATATTTAATTTTTTGCATGATCTATTTTAAAGGTATTTACTACATCGCGTGCTTTCTCACTTGCTGGATACAATCTTCTATTTTCTTGTTTAAGTTTTAGATTGTGCTTATCAAAAAACTTTTTAACATTATATTTATGATATGCACTAAGTAAAAATCTACCATTATGGACAGCTGCTACAAAGTCTTCTGCATTATCACTGCTCATGACATTACAACGACCATTTCCTGTTAGGAGTAGCTTTACACCTGCTCTTCGATTTTGTTCAAGGACTAATACTTTTAATCCACTATCATTTAGTCTATCTGCAATCATAAGTCCAGCACTTCCAAGACCTATTATTATTACATCATATCTCATAGTTTATTTTTACAGCTCTATATATACTCCTTAGCTTATTTTTTTACAATGGCGAGATATTTACACTGTATTCCTCCTATATATTAAAATTCATTTTTCTTTTATATATTTACCATAGTTAATTATATCCGTATTTACTATATAAAGCAAGAATCTCAGAACAAACTTCTTCCTATAAAAAAAGTTTAACTCCCCTTTTTATTATCAGTTAATATTTATTCTTCAACATATAATTAAAGTTTAAAATAAATTATTGCTTTCCGTTCCTTCTTAATGGAATTTTTTTGCAATTTTGTACTATACTATATTGTATGTATTTAGAAAAATTATTTTTTTATTATTTTTCTAAATAATTTTTTTATGTAAAGGATTTTTTTATAATGAGATTTAAAAAAATTAGTATTTTTAGTTATGGCTGTGGCATTTCTATTTCCTAATCTTGCCAAAAGCAGATGACGTATTTTTTTAGATAATAATGCCATTTCGGAATTTAGTGATGCTAATTCAAGCATTGTTATTTCTGAATATAATACCGGAAAAAAATTATTTCCAAACGTGGAGAAAACGAAAAAGTATCAGTAAATAAATTACCGAATTATCTTGCCTTTATATTTATTAACGGATGATTTGAAAAAAATAAAAAAACTAGCTTAGACGATAAAAATAACTATTAATAAAGGTGATGACGTATTATCAAAATACCAAATCACTAAAGAACTAACTATTAAAGATGCTATATTCTTACTAGAAAATGAGAATTCTAGTAGCTTATTAGAGGCAATCTTTACAAAATATAATGTAGATGTAGAAAAAGCTAATTCTATTCTTGGGGCAATGTCTCTTAATAACACTAAACTAGAAAAACCTTGAAAACTCTGACAGCAACACTAGTTCAGCAAAAAGACATTACATTCCTAAATAGTGTTATTTTTAAAAAAATTATCCTGAATTAACAGAAATTACAAAAAAATCCAGAATATACTCTTTCTTCTGATGAAAAAAAGTAACAAACAGCGTTACATTTAAAGAATCAGAAAAAAATTCAGAGTTCTTGGACTAGATTATTCAGGAAAAAAATAGCGTAACGTACGCATATAGTGGAAATACAAAATTACTTGTAACAGTATTAAATCAAAGTGATGATAAAGATAAGTTTTTTCGAGAAAACTTCAAAAAAACTTATGAATATCTATTTTCAAACTATCAATATAAACTTGCTTTTAAAAAGCAGGAACTTATACAATAAATAATGAAAATATTAGTTTTGATCAAGATATTTATGATTTATTCTATGAAAAAAACATTCTATCAAAGATGTCACTTACCTATTAATGAATAGTAAAAATTCTTCTATTCCAAAAAAATATGAAACAATTTCAGCTAATGAAGGTACAGTATATGCTGACATTAAAAAAATAACGATTCGACTGGAGTATTAGACAAGTTTAAATTCAATTTTATCGAGGATAAAGACTTCAGTAAGAAATCAAATTCAGAAAAAAAGCACTTATGGTAATTGATCGTACTAAGTATTTTTGCTACTGGTATTTTTAGCTATATATTCACTTGTCTTCATGGCATTATATATTATGAGACGAGTAGTTAGGAAGGATTAATTATGGAACAAAAACAATTTAGTATTCGAAGTTGATGGACTTATCTATGAACTAATTTATAACTTCAAAGATGCTTTCCAAAGAGAAGCTTTTCGAAGAAAAAAATTAGTTGATGTCCTTAAAAACAAACCATATATTGTTGGTGATATATCTCATGATAAACTACGTTTAAGTGGCTTTATCCTTACAAAAGATGGGAATAATCCTAAAAACATTAACAATCTGGAAGACTATATTTTTAGAATATTGTAATTTTGGTTCACCCTTTCTTTGTTGTAAAAAAACGAAATGGTTAAACAAAATAAAAAAAGCTCTCAAAAAAATAAAATTGAGAGCTTTTTATTTATTTTAGAACGAAGTGACCTTCTTCTATTTCTTCTAATTTTTTTCTTTTTCCTCTGATTGCAAAAATCTTCGTCAGAAACTTCGAATTCTTCAAACATTTTTTTCTTGCTTTTGAAGGATCCATAATAGGTGTTGAATTTAATAATCTCTTTGTATAAGGGTGTTGAGCATTATTTATAATTTGCTCAGTTGTACCTAATTCAACTAATTTCCCACGATACATAACCGCTATTCTATCAGCAATATATTCTACCACTCCTAGATTATGAGAAATAAATAGGTATGTAAGATCAAATTCTTTTTGTAAATCTTTTAACAAATTAATTACTTGAGCCTGAGTAGAAGCATCCAAAGCGGATGTAGGTTCATCGCACAATATGAAATCTGGTCTAGTAACTACCGCTCTAGCTATACCTATTCTTTGTCTTTGTCCACCACTAAAGGTATTAGACAGTTTTAAGGCATCTTCATTTGATATTCCAACAAACTCTAATATATCTAATGCTTTCTTTTTTGCTTCTTCTTTGTTCTCTTTAAATAACGGTTCCATTACAATATCTAATGCTGACAACCTAGGATTTAATGAAGAGTATGGATCCTGGAATATTATTTGCATTTTACTATATACTTCTTGTTGCTCTTTTTTTGACATTTCTAATATAGATTTTTTTCTTTTTCCTTCTACATATATACTTCCAGAAGTCAAAGGCTCAATATTCAAAAATCCCTTTACCTAATGTAGTTTTTACCACTACCTGATTCTCCTATCGTTTTTCTCTTTTTTTCTCTTTTTAATAATATTTTTTTCTGTAAATTAGGCCCATCGACTTTTTTTCATTTTCTACTATTTTTAGAAAATAAATTTTTTTCTTATATTTTTTTCTCCATACTATATTTAACTCTTTAGAAGCATATCGATCTATTTATTTCCCCAAACTTCATCTACTATTTCACTTATTAGAGCTATTTTTTTCCATTGATCTTCTTCAGTTATTACATTTCCTTCTTCTGTAGAAGCAAATCCACATTGTGTACTTAAGTAAATATTTCTAATGGAATGTATTGACTAGCTTCTTTAATTCTAGCGATAACTTCTTCCTTATCTTCTAAATCAGCAAATTTAGATGTGATTAATCCTAAAACTACTTTTTTATCTTTTCCAACTTTAGCTAATGGTTTGAAGTCACCTGCGCGGTCAGTATCATATTCTAAATAGTAGGCATCTACATTTTCTCCAGCTAAAAGTTCATCTTCAACATTTTGATATCCACCTTGTGAAATCCATTTAGATGCGAAGTTACCTCGACATACGTGTGTATTTATTACTAAATCTTCAGGTTTCCCTTCGATTACTTCATTATTTAAAGCTAAACAACGTGCTGCATAATCACGACGAACTTCTTCTAATGGTCTTTCATCACGGAAACGATTTGCAAACCCATCATCTGCTAATGCTCCCCAAGTACAATCATCAAATTGAAGTACTCTTAATCCTTCATTGTAAAGATCGTTAATAACTTGTTTGTATGCCGCAACAATTGCTGCTTTTAATTCATCAAAGTTACTATAAAATTGTTCATATGATTTAATGTGATCTTCTGTACGAATTAATTCGAAATATAATTGTGATGGAGATGGTATAGTAAGTTTTACTACCACATCTTTATCTTTAGTAATATCTCTTAAATATTTGAAATGTTCTACAAATGGATGATTTTCTCCACTAATTTCCCCTGATACTTTAGCTGTATCTGGTTTAGTTTCTATCCCTTTAAAAGCATACCCTTTTTCACCTTGAACGTGTTCAATTCCATTAAGTCCCCAGAAAAAGTCTAGGTGCCAGTATGCACGACGAAACTCTCCGTCAGTAACTCCTTTTTAACCCCTGCTGCAATTTGTTTTTTTCTACTAGTTCTGCGATTAATTTATCTTCTACTTTTGTTAATTCTTCTTTACTTAATTCACCTTTAGCGAATTTTTCACGAGCTTCTACTAACTCTTTTGGTCTTAAATATGATCCTACGTGATCTACTCTGAATGGTGCTTTTTCCTACTACTTTATTTTTGACAATTTTGACACATAATTTTGTTCTCCTTTTGTTTTCTCTTTTTTTATTTTTGACTTCTGTTTATTTATTAATAAATTTTTTTATTCATCTTCTGGTAAAATAGCTACTACTCTTACAGGTGATCCAGTTGCTTCTGTCCAGTTAGGATACGCTACTGATATTAAAGCTCCTGTTGCTGGAACTTGATCTAAGTTAGCTAGAACTTCTACTTGATAAATATCTTGTTCTAATAAATAATACTCTTGAATTAAACCTTCTGCTGCTGCAGATACACCTGAGTCTGTATCTAATGTTTCATGTCCTACTGCTTTAACTTTTCTTTCTTTAATTAAGAATTCTAATGCATCTCTTCCCCAACCTGGTGTATGTTGGACATCATTCTCATCAAGATTTCTTATTTCATCATAACTTGGCCAACGTTTTGACCAATCACTTCTAAATGCTACAAATGATTCTGGTAAAATTTCACCATGCTCTGCTTCAAAATCAAGAATATCTTGTTTTGTGATAACATAGTCATTATTTTCTGCAACTTCAGCACTTTTATCTATTACATAAAGAGGTAGTAATAAGTCTTTTAATTCAATTTCATCAAGCCATCTACCACCTTCTACAAAGTGAATTGGAGCATCAATATGTGTTCCATATTGACCAACTACTGAAAATTTTTGAACATAAAATCCATCTTTTAGTGTAAATACATTTTCTTTTTTTCTAAAAGCTGGTAAAGCTGGAAATTTTTGGTGAATTTTTCATCAATCTTATGACTTAAGTTTACCCATTTTTTTGATTTTTAAAGTTTTGTAAATATTTAGTAATTCTGACATTTTGTTGTCCTCCAGTTATGTATATTTTTTTAAAGTTAATTATTCTCTTGATTATTTTGAGAAATAAAAAAGTCCTCACAGAAGCTTATGCTCCTGCAAGGACGTCTAATAATCTACGTGTTACCACCTTACTTTATGATATTCTCACAAATATCAACTCAAAAAGTACGCACCAAATAATTATGGTGTTATACCCTGAGCTTTAACGGGCTCTCCCGTAGAGGTCTAATTATTCGACCACTAACACTCAAAGACCATTTTCAAAGTTTCCGTATTGATCTCTTTTCACCACCCGAGACTCTCTTTACAATCTTTCACTTTTACTTATCTTTTCAACGTGTGAATCATTAACTTGAAATTAGTATAACAAGTTTTTAATTTTATGTCAATAGTTTTTTTGGAAAATAATATATGTTTTTTAAAGTCTATATCAGGTAAAAGTATCCTATGGTACGGATATAACACTTAAAATACAGTATATACCCTATTATTATTAACTTTACATCTAAAAAGCGAATTTTTTTCTCTGAGGAGAACAATTGTTTTTTACGAACTTTCTGAAGAGAATTAAAACTAACCAATATGCAAAAAATAACCACATACGCTTAGTACATATGTGGTTAAAGTAATAATCTTAGCTACAATCCCAATTGTATAATATATTAGAGAAATCTTGTGCTTTTAAATCTTTTTCTCTTATAAAGAAGTTTGCAATACCGCAATCTCCCCAAATAATTAAATATCTACGCTCACCTTCAACAAATTCACTATCTACCTGTAATAGCATAACATTATATTCTTGTTTTTCCTCATCGTACTGTCTCGGATCTTCTTGTATAAATGTAGGATATCCTCCTATTGAATGTCCTTCATCTGCAAACTCGTCGAATACTTTATCTAATGAAAAATCATCTATATCAGTCCACATATCAGTTACATTTGCTTCTGGATATAGTTCATTTATAGCATTACAGAATATCTCTTCGAATCTAGAATCCACAGCTGTTATTGATACTGGTTTCTTTTCAAATGCTATTTTTAATGTATTATTTTCTGGCTCAAATGGAGAATATTCATCTCGATCATTTTCATCAAAAAGTTTATACTTTTCTAAAACATCCATTTCTGTTACCATTCTATCTAATTCTGGATAATAAATGACTTTACTTCCTTCTTCTTCATCAAGCCCCATAAGATCATCACGCCCAATCCAAAATTGTACTAATCCAGTTTTTGGGTATAAATCATTTTCTGGCAAATCACTACAATTAATCTGTGCAAGTAATCCTAACTGTACCCCTTCACTATCTACTGGAACTTTTGCATCTTGAGGTAAATATGGAATACCTCCAAATTTACTATCAAATATTGATAATGTAGGATCTTCACCGACAACTGTAATTTTAATATGTTTATCAGTAATTGTATCTCCCTTTACCTTTTCTATAGCTTTACTAATCATTTCTTCAGTAACCATTTAGTACCTCCTTAAATTTTTCTAAATTAATTATACCATAGTAAAATAATATTTCATATATTAAAGGAGCTAGTTTTCCACTAACCCCTTTAATCTTTTTATTATCTGCTTTTTGATCATTTTTAATAATTTGAGTCACTATTGTTGGTGCAATAGCTAATCCAATTATTGTTAATACTTGAGTAATATTTAAGCTCATAACTTTAAATATACTTCCTACAGCAGATATAAATACTATAATACCTACTAATGTTATTCCAATCAGGAATGCATATACTGTATTTTTGTTAGAAAATACTCCAATCTTAGTTAAAGGTTGATCACTTCTACAACTAAATCCATTAAATAATCTAGCCAAGCATAAAGTTAGGAATGCAAATGTTGTAGCGTAACCTTCTCCTGTTTCAATACCAATATAGTATCCAGCAAATACTGCAACCGCAATTAAAGCAGCTTCAATCAATACTGATGTGAATATTGCACGAGTTAAGATTGGCTCATTTGGATCTCTTGGTTTTTGTTTAAGAACATCATCTGTTCCTTTTTCAGTACCGATAGCTATTGCTGGTAGCGAGTCTGTAACTAAGTTAATAAATAGTAACTGAATTGCAGCAAATGGAACTACAAATTTACTATCTAAGAACGCTAATAAGGTTGTTGCTATAACAACGAAAATTGCTCCTGTATTACCAGTTAATAAGTATTTAATAGCATTTTTAATATTTGTAAAGATATTTCTTCCTACTGTTACTGCTTTTACAATTGTCGCAAAGTTATCATCTGTAAGAATCATATCAGCTGCATCTTTGGAAACTTCTGAACCTGTTATTCCCATCGCAATACCAATATCTGCTTGTTTCAATGCTGGAGCGTCATTTACTCCATCACCACTCATACCAACTACTTTTCCTTTTGCTTGCCATGCATTAACTATACGTATTTTATGCTCTGGTGCAACACGTGCATATACTGATATTTTTTCTAAATCACGTGCTAATTCTTCATCTGTCATATTTTCTAATGTTAAACCATCAACAACCATATCACCATCTTGGAAAATTCCAATTTTACGTGCGATTGAACGAGCTGTAACAGCGTGGTCCCCAGTAATCATAATTGGTTTAATACCTGCTCTAATAGCTTTTTCTACAGCATCTTTTGATTCTTCACGAGGTGGGTCAATCATTGAAGTTAACCCCACGAATGTTAAGTTATTTTCATCATCAAATGTTAACTCATCACTAGCATCTTTCTTGAATGCATAACCTAAAACACGTAATCCTTCTTCAGCAAAGTTATTATTTTGTTCTAAAATTTGTTTTTTATCTTCTTCTGTAATATCACGAACTTGACCATCTACTAGAATTGAACTACATTTTTTAAGCAGTTCATCTGTTGCGCCTTTTGTTAACATTAATTTCTCATTATCAATAATTTGTAATGTTGACATGAATTTACGAACTGAGTCGAATGGTAATTCTGATATACGAGGGTATTTTTCTCGAAGATCTTGTTCAATTACATTATATTTTTCTACCTAATTCTACAAGTGCTAACTCTGTTGGATCCCCTACTTTTTTTGATCACCATTTATAAATGAATCATTAGTAAGAACCATTGCATCCATAATAAGTTTACCTGCTTTATCTTCTAGATTTATATCCGCTGGATTTAGTAATTTACCATTAATATAGACATTTTCAACAGTCATTTTGTTTTGAGTTAATGTACCTGTTTTGTCTGACGCAATGATAGATACTGAACCTAGAGTTTCTACAGCATTAATATCTTTCATTATTGCATTTTCTTTAGCTAGTGTTTGAGAACCTAATGATTCAACTATTGTAATAATTGAAGCTAGTGCTTCTGGTACTGCAGCAACTGCTAATGCTATAGCAAACATTGCAGCTCCACCAAAATCATGTGAACTCATATAAGTTAATCCAAATACTACAATACATAAAATTATTATTCCTACAGATAAATTTTTCGAAAATTGATCTATAGATTTTTGCAGTGGAGATTTTCCACTTGAAGCATTGTTTAATAACTCTGAAATCTTACCAATTTCTGTATTAACACCGATACTTGTAACTACTGCCTGCCCTTTACCATATGTAACTTGTGAACCTGTGAAAACCATGTTTGTTTGGTCTCCTACTACAACTTCACCTTCAACTACATCAGTATTTTTATCTACTGCGTGACTTTCACCAGTTAACGCTGATTCCTGCACCTGTAGTGAACTTGCTTCAATAATACGTGCATCAGCCACTATCATATCACCAGCTTCAAATTCAACAATATCACCAATAGTTAAGTGGTGCGAATCAATCTCTTGTTTTACACCATCACGAATGACTTTAACTTTTGGTACTGATAGTTGTTTTAAGCTATCTACTGAACGCTGAGCATTTAATGTCTGGGTAGTTCCTAAAATTGCATTAATGATTAACACTACTACAATAACTATTGATGACTCTGCATCTCCTGTTACTCCTGAAATAACTGCCGCTGCAATTAATATTAATACTATTAAATCTTTAAATTGATTTAAAAATATTTGAAATCCACTTGGACGTGGCGCTTCAGGCAGCACATTTAATCCATGATTTTCTTGACGTTTTTCAACTTCTTTACTGTTTAAACCAGAAGTAGTTGTATTTAATTCATCTAAGATTTCTTTACTTTCTTTTTGATAAAAATATTTCATCTCTATACATTCCTTTTTTTATAAATTTCACAGAGTATGTACTTAGTTACTACGCCTTTCAAATATAAAAAGCGAGACCGGTTGCGTAGCAACCAAGTCTCGCTTTTTAATATAGTACCGGAAAATATTCTTTCGTACTGACGATACTATAACGTTTATTCGTAAGCTAATCCCTTGTGTTGATAATACTATAACATAGTATTTTTCACTTTTTTCAAGAAAAATTTTTTTATGTTTTTTTCCTTAATTTTTAAAAATAATACGTTTACTTACAATCTTTGTGAACGTTTTTTTGTAACATAGGTCCCTACTATTACTCTAAAGATTGAGTCTGCAATAATAATTCCTACTGCTAAACCTATTGCACCATAAAAACTATTTAAGAAAATTCTTGCAGAATTTGAATATTCATCTAATAATAATGTTCTAAATGCATCGTAAATAGTAACCCCAGGAACTACCGGAACAAGTCCAGGTACGAAGTATACTGTTAGTGGGTTTTTAAATTTAATAGCACAAATTTGACTCGTATTAGCTAGTAAAAGTGAACATACTAAACTCGACATAAAGACGCTTTGCCCATGACTCCACATTTCCCAGTATCCACACCAACCTATTGCTCCAATGATTCCTCCAGTAACCAAGGTTTTTCTAGGTACATCACATATTACGGCAAACGATACTGATGAAATAAAGCTAAATACGAAGTGATATAATAATAAAAGTAAATGACTTAATATTGCCATAATTATACTACACCTCCAAATAATCTAACTAAATAATAAACAGTTACTATCCCTGCTCCAAGCGCAAAGGCCACACAGAAAGTCTCTATAAACCTAATAACACCTGATATATATTGCCTTGCTATAATATCACGCATAGAGTTAGTAATAGTTATCCCTGGTACTAAAGGTACTACCGCACCAATCATTGCTAATCTTAGCGATTGACCATTTAATAATGCAAAACCTAAATACCCTGCTACACCACCTACAAAGGTACTAATATACTCTGAAATAAATGGTGCCTTCAAATATGTAATAGCTACTAAATAAATATAAAAAGCTACTGCACCAGCAATACTTCCTGGTATAACATCCCAGTAACTTCCCTCAAATATTAATACGATACCTCCACTAAGTATTCCGGCACATAAGATTTTAAACCAATCCGGAACTTTACTTTTTGAAGTATGAATTCTTTTTAATGCATCATACATATCTTCTAGACTAATTTGTCCTGAAGTATATGCCCTAGATAAGGTATTTACAGCAGTTGTTTTTGTTAAATTATATGTTCTATTTTCTACTCGATAAAAGTCTGTTCCATAATCTTCAATACGGACAAATAACCCTGTTAATGTTACATGGGTATAAAAAATATCAGTCCTTACTTGTCCAACACCTTTTCTAATAATACGTTCCATGGTGTCTTCTGTACGGTACACTTCTGCACCATTTTTCCATAAGAATTTTTTTCCCGCTAATAAAGCAGTTTTTCATCAACAATTTTTTTCATTCATGCAATTTGCCCTATCACAGACTAACCCTACGTTAATCCCGTTTCCTTTCTAAATTTTTGTCAACATGCATATTATATCATAAATAACCTAAGAAAAAAATATAGTTTTATCAAGATTTTTTTGAAGATAATTAGTTATAAAATATTAAAATAATTAAATAAACAAATATTATATACTTAAAACAAACTTTAAATATATACTTTTTCATAAAATATTTAATTATTATAAAATAAAAAAAATTCCTCTTAGATTTATATTTCAACTATTTTTTTCAGAAAATGATTTTCAAAAGACACGAACTCCTTATTATCAAAGTAATATCTAATTTTTTTCTTATAAGAAATTATAGTTAAATCCTATTAAATATAATCTGATAAATTTTTTTACATAAATATAGTAAAAAAATTATGTGAATTATGAGCAATTTTTTTGTTAGATTATGTTAATGTGATAAAATATTTTTTTCAATTGTGTTTTTAAATGCTAGTAGGAAACACGATATAAAAATGAAAAGGAGCCTATTTATACTTATGAAAAAATATATTAAACTATTTCTAGCAATGACATTGGTCATCATCAGTATGTTTAGCTCAGCTAAGCTGAACACTACATCTGCCTTAGGTGCAACTGGGGCCATTAATATTACAGGTCAATCTATTACACCTACTAAAAACCCTGTCGATCAGTATACAGATATAAATGTTAACATGAATTTTTCTGTTCCAAGTACTGCAAAAACAGGTGGTCAAGCTATTATATCTTTACCAAAAAATCTTAAGTTTGTCTCTGATACAAGCTTTAATGTTATGAGTTCTGACCAAAAAATTGTTGCTAAAGCTGTACTTAATGCAGCAAGCAAAACAATAACTCTTACATATACAGATTATGTAACAAAAAAATCTGATATTAAAGGTAGTCTATTCTTCAATGTAAGAGTAAGCCCTGATACGGCATCACCTAGTAAAGTACCTATTAATATTAGTGTAAACAACAAAAACATACCGATTGGAAATGTTGATTTCGTTGTCGATCCAGGTAAATCTGATAAAGTATTAGATAAAGTAAGCTGGGGTACACAAAAATTAGCTGATGGAGGAATAACTCGTGAATATGAAGTACGAGTTAACGCTGAGAACAAACCTCTAACTAATGCAATTGTTCTTGATAAACTTAGCACTGATGGAATGAGCTATGTAAAAGATTCATTTGTTATCAAAAAAGGAACATGGGCAGTTAGTAGTAACCATAAATTAGGATTAAATAATGCTACTGTAGTTAGTGTTCCTGTTAATTTTGGAGCTGATCAAAAGAGCTTCCAAGTTAATCTAGGTAATGTTGCTGCTAATGAAGGTTATTCTATTTACTATAAAGTAAAAATTGCTAAAACACCTAAAAATGGACAACAATTCCTTAATAATGTAACTCTTAAAGCAGATAAAGTTACTGAAACTAAGAATAATCCATTCGTTTACCAAAATGCTGGTGGTGAAGCAGAAGGTTATAACTACTCTGTTAAAATTAAAAAAGTAGATAGTGAAACTAATGCAGCTTTAGCTGGAGCAAGTTTTGATGTTATTCGTACATCAACTAATGAAACAGTTAAATCAGCAACTACTGATGCAAACGGTGAAGCTTTAATTGATGGACTACTAAACACAGAATATAAATTAGTAGAAACTAAAGCTCCAGAGGGATACCAATTAAATAAAGAAGTAATTGCGGTAAAAACAACAGACTTCAATACTTCAAAAGTCGCTTTAAAAACTATTAGCAACAAAAAAATCCCTAAAGAACCTACTCCAACCAATGCTACTATTGAGTTAGATAAACAACTTTCTGGTCGTGATTTAGTTGATGGAGAGTTTAGCTTCGAGCTTTATGAAGGTTCAAACAAAATTCAAACTGTTTCAAATAAAAACGGTAAAATTACTTTCGATGCTATTTCTTATAAAGAAGTAGGAGAACACACTTACACTGTTAAAGAAGTTAAAGGTGATAACAGTACTATAGCTTATGATTCTTCATCTAAACAAGTAACTGTTAAAGTTACTAAAGATGGCGATAAGCTTAAATCTGAAGTTGTTTATCCTGATGGAAATACATTTAACAATAAATTTACACCAAATGCAGCTAACGCTACAATAGAATTAGATAAAACTCTTTCTGGTCGTGATTTAGTTGACGGAGAGTTTAGCTTTGAACTTTATGAAGGTTCTAATAAACTTCAAACTACTACAAACAAAAATGGTAAAATTTCGTTTGACTCTATTTCTTACAAAGAAGTAGGAGAACATACTTATACTGTTAAAGAAGTTAAAGGTAATGATAGTACAATCACTTACGACTCTTCAGAGAAACAAGTAACTGTTAAAGTTACTAAAGACGGAGATAACCTTAAAACTGAGGTTGTTTATCCTGAAAGTAAAACTTTCAACAACACATTTACTCCTAAAGAAACTAGCGCTACTATTGAGTTAGACAAACAACTTTCTGGTCGTGATTTAGTTGACGGAGAGTTTAGCTTCGAACTTTATGAAGGATCTAATAAACTTCAAACTACTACAAACAAAAATGGTAAAGTTTCGTTTGACTCTATTTCTTACAAAGAAGTAGGAGAACACACTTATACTGTTAAAGAAGTTAAAGGTGATAATAACACAATCACTTATGATGAATCTGAAAAACAAGTAACTGTTAAAGTTACTAAAGATGGAAATGAACTTAAATCTGAAGTTGTTTACCCTGAAAGTAAAACTTTCAACAATACATTCACTCCTAAAGAAACTAGCGCTACTATTGAGTTAGATAAAGCTCTTTCTGGTCGTGATTTAGTTGACGGAGAGTTTAGCTTCGAACTTTATGAAGGATCTAATAAACTTCAAACTACTACAAACAAAAATGGTAAAGTTTCGTTTGACTCTATTTCTTACAAAGAAGTAGGAGAACATACTTATACTGTTAAAGAAGTTAAAGGTGATAACAGTACTATAGCTTATGATTCAACAGCTAAAGAAGTAACTGTTAAAGTTACTAGAGATGGTGACAACCTTAAAACTGAAGTTGTTTATCCTGAAAGCAAAACTTTCAACAACACATTCACTCCTAACGCAGCTAACGCTACTATTGAGTTAGATAAAGCTCTTTCTGGTCGTGATTTAGTAAATGGTGAGTTTAAATTTATTCTTAAAGATGATAAGGGTGCTCAAGTAGGAAGTGAAGCTACAAACCAAAATGGTAAAGTTACATTCCCTTCTATAAAATTTGAAAAAGAAGGAACATATAACTACACTGTTAAAGAAGTTAAAGGTGAAAACAGTACTATTAAGTATGATGAATCTGAAAAACATGTAACAATTAACGTTACAAAAGATGGAAACAATCTTAAAGCTGAAGTTGTTTATCCTGATGGTAAAACTTTCAATAACACATTCACTCCTAATGCAACTAATGCTTCTATCGAATTAGATAAAAAACTTGATGGTCGTGATCTAGTTGATGGTGAATTTAGCTTTGATCTATATGAAGGTTCTAACAAACTTCAAACTGTTACAAATAAAAACGGTAAAGTTGCTTTCGACTCTATTTCTTATAAAGAGGTAGGAGAGCACACTTACACTATTAAAGAAGTTAAAGGTGATAATAGTACTATCACTTATGATGAATCTGAAAAACAAGTAACTGTTAAAGTTACTAGAGATGGTGATAACCTTAAAACTGAGGTTGTTTACCCAGAAAGTAAAACTTTTAATAATAAATTCACTCCAAATGAAGCAAAAGCTACTATCGAGTTAGAAAAACAACTTACTGGTCGTAACTTAGCAGATGGTGAATTCAACTTTGATTTATACGAAGGTTCTAACAAACTTCAAACTACTACTAATAAAAACGGTAAAGTTACTTTTGAGTCTATTTCTTATAAAGAAGTAGGAGAACACACTTATACTGTTAAAGAAGTTAAAGGAACTGACAGTACAATAGCTTATGATGAGTCTGAAAAACAAGTAACTGTTAAAGTTACTAGAGATGGTGACAACCTTAAAACTGAGGTTGTTTACCCAGAAAATAAAGTATTCCATAATTTATTCACTCCAAACGCAACTAGCGCTGAATTCTCACTTAAAAAGAATTTAAGCGGACGTGACTTAAAAGATGGTGAATTTACATTTACTCTATTCGACTCTGAAGGGAAAGCTGTTAAAACTGTTTCAAACGATGCAAATGGTAATATTTTATTCAATGGATTAATTTTCTCTAAAGAAGGTAGATACACTTATAAAGTAGTAGAAAATAAAAAAACAATGTAGAAGGTATTACTTACGATGAAACTGCTCGTACAGTTACAATTGATGTTAAATTAGATAAAGAACGTGGTATTTTAACTTCAGTAGTTGAACTACCAGAAAACAAAAGTATTTAATAACAGCTTTAAACCAACAACTCCTCCAAAAGGAATTTTTACCTCGTACAGGTATTGGTGCTCTATCTTCATCTATCGCAGGTTTAGGTATTTTTATCACTAGTTGGACTAGCTATTAGAAGAAAACAAAAAAATGAATTAATTTTAAGAAGACATAAATAGGAAATTTCTTATTTATGTCTTTTTCTTTGTTTATTCATAATACCCTATTAAGAGAAAAGGCAAAGTTAAAGCTTTAATAGAAATACAGTAATTACAAGATTGTAATATTTTTCTGTTATAGCTTTTACGTGGCATGAGCATATTTGCTATAATAAGATGAATTTGAAATTAGAGAGGTACCTAAAATGTTCATTCAATATCTTATTAATCAATCTAAAAAACCTAGTGGTATTGTAGGTCAGGTGATTGCGAAAATTTGGACTTCCTATTTTTAAAAAGCTTAGCCTTTGGACAATAAAAACAAACCACAATTATAGATAATAGTCGAGTTTTTAGAAATCGGCTATGGAGGTGGCAGCACCATCAAAAATCTCCTTGCTTTGAATAAGCATCTGGAAATTCATGGCATTGATATTTCTAAGGAATCTTATCAAGTTGCAAAACGAATTAATTCAGATGCTATACAAAATGGTGATGTTCATCTTAGGATTGGAAATGTAGACGCGCTACCTTATCAAAATGACTACTTTGATCTTGTATTTGCCATTCAAACACATATTTTCTGGGATGATTTAAAAAAAGGCTTTCTGGAGATCTATCGGGTCATGTCTAGCCACTCCACTTTAATTATTGCTTGCGAAAAAGAAAAAATAAATTATCATATGCCAGAATATACTGCAACTCATGCATTGAATAATATTTTAAAAAATGTTGGCTTTGCAAAAATTGAAGTGAGGCAGAATCAAAATTGGGTTTTATACATTGTGTATAAAGCTATCAGCGTTGATGCTGACTAATTTATAGTTATTTATTGAGCAATTTTTCTTCCATTTGTCAAGTCTATCCATGGTAACGCCATTACTGGCATAGTCTAATTTAATTTACTAATCTAGTAAATTTATTCTTTTTATATAACTAGGTATTTAAATATAGTACTACTAATTTATTTTTTTAAAAATTACAAATCTGTTGGTAGCTTTTTTTGGTAGCTAAACAGATAAATTTTATAATGTTTTTTTCAAAGTGAACATAAAAAGAATGTTGATTTGTCAGCATTCTTTTTTTATTTCAAATGTATTCTCGGAATTAGTAGAAATATACCAATGATTTCATCGTTTCTCTCTTCATTCTTGGTATTTCTTTGTTTAGCTTTCTTCTAAGCTTCTTTCGCATATACTAAAGAAGCCAAGAATAAACCTATTGGAGCAACTGTATGTATTTTGCACGTAATGATTTCTACGTATCTGCGACACTAGAAATCTTAACGTTATCATTATTTCTTTAGAAATATTTTGTTCTTCGCAGTAGCCGTATTCCAATCAGCTACGGTTAACACCTTGCTTCTTGGTACGTCCTTGCGTACGTTGTACCTATAATTTTTCAAGTGAATTTCATCATAATTTCCTATATTACAATTGACAACTTCGCAGTTGGAACTAAAAATTTCTTTCGTCTCCTTCGTTCCTTAGAAATTTAGTTCCTTTTGCGTATTTTGCACGTAATGATTTTTACGAATCGAAGATTCTAAAAATCTTAATCTAACCGCAGTAGCCGTACTCCAATCAGCTACGGTTAACACCTTGCTTCTTGGTACGTCCTTGCGTACGTTGTACCTAACGTTTAATGCAATTCTTTAAATTGCTAAAACGAAAGGTACAACGCAAAAAAAAGACTACCTTGCCTGGTAATCTTTTAAAGTATAATTAGATTTAATTTTTAAAGGGACAAAAGGGTATCCTAGCATCCTCGCTAGGATACATTAGAGCTAGACGACGTAGCCTTTTATCTACGCATTTCAAGCACTCTTTTGCCAAAAAAATTAGTTTAAATTGTGTTGTATGTGTTGTTTAGTTGTGTGTGTGTATGTAGTATGTTATTGTTGTATGAAAAAAATTTTTTTATTAAACTAATTCTATAATAGCTGTTTCTGCACCGTCACCTTTACGTGGTCCAACACGTAAAAATACGAGTGTATCCACCATTACGGTCTGCATATTTAGGTGCTACTTCTTCAAATAATTTTTTAAGAGCTAATTGACTCTTACCTTCTTCAGTTGCTACTGCAACAGGTTGAATGAATTTAGCTGCATTACGTCTTGCTGCTAGATCACCTTTTTTACCTAATGTAATCATTTTTTCTGTTAATGAACGAACTTCTTTCGCTCTTGTAACAGTTGTTTCAATTCTACCGTGTACTAGTAGAGCTGTAACTAAGTTTCTTAACATCGCTTTACGGTGAGCTGATGTACGTCCTAATTTTCTGTAACCCATTAGTGTGCCTCCTTGTTAGTTTTATTCTTCTCTAAATCCTAGTTCTAAATCTTGAAGTTTAATTTTAACTTCTTCTAATGATTTACGACCTAAGTTTCTTACTTTAATCATTTCTTGTTCTGTTTTGTTAGCTAATTCTTGAACTGTATTTATACCTGCACGTTTTAGACAGTTATAACTACGTACTGATAAGTCAAGTTCTTCAATTGTCATTTCTAACATTTGAACTTTATTATCTTCTTCTTTAGCTACCAATATATCAGCAGCTTTTGCTTCTTCAGACATTTCCATAAATAATTCTAAATGAGAAATTAGAATTTTTGATGCTAATGCTAAAGCGTCGTTAGCTGTAATTGTACCATTTGTTGTAACATCTAAAAATAAGTTTATCAAAGTCCGTGCTTTGTCCTACCCTAGTTTTTTTCAACTGTGTAGTTTACTTTAGATACTGGTGTATAAATTGAATCGATTGGAATTACGCCAATTGGTAAGTCACGTTTTTTTGTTTCCATCTGCTGGTACAAATCCACGTCCTTTACCTACGTAAATAAGCATTTCAAATTGTCCACCTTCTGATACAGTAGCAATATGTTGATCTGTGTTGATAACTTCGATATCTGAATCGATAGCGATATCTTCTGCAGTAACAACTGCTGGACCTTTTACATTAATAGATACTACTTTTTCTTCTTCTGAATGTACTTTAAACGCAATGTTTTTAACATTCATAATGATTTCAGTAACATCTTCTACTACACCTTTAACGGCTTGGAATTCATGTTGAACTCCTTGAATATCGATACTTCTTGCTGCTGCTCCTGGTAATGATGAGATTAACATTCTTCTCAATGAATTACCTAATGTAGTACCATAACCACGTTCTAATGGTTCTACTACAAAGCGACCAAATCTTTTATCTGATGATTCTTCTATGATTTGAATTTTTGGTTTTTCTATTGCTAACATTATGTTAAACCTCCTAAATTTAGTGTATTCAAATTATTATACACGACGACGTTTAGGTGGGCGACATCCATTGTGAGGAACTGGAGTTACGTCTTTGATTGATGTAACTTCTAATCCTGCAGATTGTAATGCACGAATAGCTGCTTCACGCCCTGCTCCTGGACCTTTAACTGTTACATCTACATATTTCATTCCGTGTTCCATAGCTTGTTTAGCTGCTGCTTCACTTGCCATTTGTGCTGCGAATGGAGTAGATTTTCTAGAACCTTTGAATCCTAACGCTCCTGCACTTGACCATGATACTGCATTACCATGTTCATCTGTAATTGTTACTATTGAGTTATTGAATGTAGAACGAATGTGTGCTATACCGTTTTGTATATTTTTTTTCACACGACGTTTACGTGATTGTTGTTTACGAGCCATAGTTGTGTTTCTCCTCCTATCCTAATTATTTTTTCTTGTTCGCAACTGTTTTCTTAGGACCTTTACGAGTACGAGAGTTGTTCTTAGTATTTTGCCCTCTTACTGGAAGTCCACGACGGTGACGGATACCTCTGTAACATCCGATTTCCATTAGACGTTTAATGTTTAATGAAACTTCACGACGAAGATCACCTTCTGTTTTGTAGTTATCTACAGCTTCACGAATTTTATCTAATTGTTCACCTGTTAAGTCTTTAACTCTCACATCTTCAGAAACACCAGCTTCTTTTAAGATTTTTTGAGAAGTTTTTAAACCTATACCATATACATAAGTTAGTGATATAACAACGCGTTTTTCACGTGGAATATCGACTCCTGCTATACGTGCCATTAAGTTTGCACCTCCTAATTAATTATCCTTGTTTTTGTTTGTGTTTTGCGTTTTCGCAAATCACTAATACTTTACCACCACGACGAATTACTTTACATTTGTCACAGATTTTCTTTACTGATGGTCTTACTTTCATCGTTATTTCCTCCTTGAGTTTATAACTTACTTGAATCTATAAGTTATTCTACCTTTTGTCAGGTCATACGGACTCATTTCTACTGTAACTTTATCACCTGGTAAAATTCTTATATAATTCATTCTGATTTTTTTCCAGAAACATGAGCTAAAAATAATATGACCATTTTTCTAATTCTACTTTAAACATTGCATTCAGCAAGTTTTTCTACTACTAAACCTTCTACTTCAATGACATCTTTTGCCATACTTTTCCTCCCTGATTATTTCAGTTTATCTAATACTTTTTGTACATCTTGGAAAACTACTTTGATGTCTTGGTCACCATTAATATTTTCAACTACACCTTCTTTTTGACTATAGAAGTCAAGTAATGGTTTAGTTTGTTTAATATTAACCTCTAAGCGATTAGCAACTGTTTCTTCGTTGTCATCACTTCTTTGGTAAAGTTCACCACCATCTTTATCACAAACACCTTCAACTTTTGTTGGGATTGAAAATTAAATGATAAGTAGTTCCACATTGTTTACAGATTCTTCTACCTGTTAAACGAGGTAATAGAATATCTGGATCAACATCGATATTTAACACTTTATCGATTTTTCTATTAGTTTTCGCTAAAATTTGATCAAGGGCTTCAGCTTGTTCTACTGTTCTTGGAAAACCGTCAAGTAAAAAGCCTTCTTTTGCATCTTCTTGATTCAATCTTTCTTCAACTAATCCTATAGTTACACTGTCAGGAACAAGTTGTCCCTTTATCAATATAACTTTTTGCTTCTTTTCCAAGCGGTGTCTCATTTTTAATAGCAGCTCTAAACATATCTCCAGTTGAAATATGCGGAATTGGATAATTCTCTTTAATTTGTTCTGCTTGAGTACCTTTCCCCGCTCCTGGTAATCCCATTAATATTATATTCATCATATCTATTTACCACCTTTTTTTCCAGTAATGAAACTTCTATAGTTTCTTTCCGTTAATTGTGTATTAAGTTGCTTAACTGTCTCTAGTGCTACACTGACAACAATTATTAAACTTGTTCCACCAATATGTACAGAAGCTGGTAATTTAGCTAGGTTGGTGAATATTGTTGGAAGAACCGAAACAGCTGCTAGGAATATTGAACCTACAAACGTTAGTCTGTATAAAATACCTGTAATGTATTGTTCAGTTTTTTTACCTGGTCTAACCCCTGGAACAAAACTTCCTTGTTTTCTTAAGTTATCTGCCATTTTCTCTGGGTTAACTTGTACCATTACATAGAAGTAACAGAATGCAATAATTAATACTACATATAACGTTAATCCAATCCAATGACTGAAATCAAAATACGAAACTATTTTTTGCAATTTCTCATTGTTAGGTGCGAAGATTGCAATAGTTCTTGGTAATTGTAAAAATGCTACCGCAAAGATTACTGGGATAACTCCGGCACTGTTAACACGAAGTGGTAAGAATGTTGAACGAGCTCCTAACATTCTACGCCCAGCTCTTGCTTGAGAGTATTGAATAGGTATTTTACGAATAGCTTCTTGCATGTAAACAACAGCAGCCACTATTGCGATAATTACTAATCCAACTATAACTAGTTTTAAAATAGCTAGGTTAACATTCTCCGCATCTTTAATTTGTGATTCATATACTTGGTAGAATTGTTGAGGCATACGAGCTATAATACCAGCTAAAATGATAATTGATACCCCGTTACCAACACCATATTGAGAAATTTGATCCCCAATCCATAGTAGTAATGCAGTACCTGCAGTTAATACTAAGGCTACTGTAATGAATCCTACAACAGATGTATCTTTGATTAATCCACCATAAGCATTATTAAATCCATAAGACATAATTAACGCTTGAATAAATGATAGGACAATCGCTAATACTCTTGTTAATTTTTGAGTTTTCTTCTGACCTACTTCACCTTGTTTTGACCACTCGGCTAATGTAGGAATAACATCCATTTGCATAAGTTGAATTACGATAGATGCTGTAATGTATGGCATAATACCCATAGCAAATACAGAAAACTGTTGTAATGCTCCTCCTGCAAATGTGTTAAATATACCGAATAAACCCTGATGCGTCTTGACTTTTTAGTACATCCGCATCTACTCCCGGTACCGGTAAATATGAACCGACACGGAATAAAAAAATATACCAAATAAGGTAAATAATATTTTTGTTACGAGTTTCTTTTTACTCTAAACAAATTCAGCGTTGCACTAAACATTTATTATAGCACCTCATAAACTCCTCCAGCTGCTTCAATAGCTTCTTTTTGCTGAAGATGAGAATTTATGAGCTTGTACAGTTAATTTTTTCTCTAATTTACCGTTAGCTAATACTTTAACACCTGAAAGTTCTTTTTTGATAACTTTAGTTTCTACTAATAGAGCAGGTGATACTACAGTACCATCTTCAAATTTGTTTAAGTCTGTAAGATTTACAACTGCATATTCTTTTCTGTTAACGTTGTTAAATCCACGTTTTGGAATACGTCTGAATAATGGGTTTTGTCCACCTTCAAATCCTGGGCGAACTCCACCACCACTACGTGCTTTTTGTCCTTTTTGACCACGTCCACTTGTTTTACCGTTTCCTGATCCAATCCCACGACCTACTCTGTTACGCTCTTTACGAGAACCTTCAACTGGTTGTAATTCATGTAATTTCATTTAGACTAGCACCTCCTTGTATTAATAATTATTTTTCTTCTACAGTCACTAAGTGTGAAACTTTATTAATCATACCACGAATCGCAGCGTTATCTTTGTGTTCAACTGTTTGGTGCATTTTTTTAAGACCAAGAGCTTCTACAACTTTTCTTTGATTCTTTGGACGACCAATTGTACTACGAGTTAGGGTTACTTTTAATGTCATGTTCTTTTCCCTCCTCTTATCCTAATAATTCTTCTACAGATTTACCACGTAAAGCTGCTACGTGTTCAACTGTTTGTAATCTTGTTAATCCTTCGATTGTAGCACGAACCATGTTAACTGGTGTGTTTGAACCTAGAGATTTTGATAAGATATTTGAAATACCTGCTAATTCTAATACGGCACGAACTGGACCACCAGCGATTACCCCAGTACCTGGTGCAGCTGGTTTAACTAAAACTGAACCTGCTCCAAATTGACCTGTGATTTCGTGAGGTATTGTTCCGTTAACTACTGGTACAGTAATTAAGTTATGTTTTGCAGCTTCAACTGCTTTTTTGATTGCATCTGGTACCTCTTGAGCTTTACCAGTACCAAATCCTACGCGACCATTTTTGTCACCTACTACTACTAAAGCAGAGAAACGGAAACGACGTCCACCTTTAACAACTTTAGCTACACGGCGAATGGCAACTACGCGTTCTTCAAATTCTTTTTTGATTTCTTCCTGACGCATCTACTAATTTCCCTCCTTTATTAGAATACAAGTCCGTTTTCACGTGCTGCTTCAGCTAATGCTTTAACACGTCCGTGATATAAGTATCCTCCACGGTCGAAAACAACTTTTTCAATTCCTTTTTCTTTAGCTACTTCTGCGATTAATTTTCCTACTTGTTTAGCTGCTTCAACACTTGATTTAGAAACATTTTCTAATTTTAATGAAGAAGCTTGTGCTAATGTAACACCTTTAGTGTCATCAATAATTTGTGCGTAAATGTTTGTGTTTGAACGGTATACGTTTAAACGTGGCACTTCAGCAGTTCCTTGAACTTTAACACGAACTCTTGCGTGTCTTTTTTTACGAACTTTATTTTTGTCAAGTTTCGTAATCATACTTGAAACACTCCTTTCTGTTATCTATTATTTACCAGTTTTACCTTCTTTACGGCGAACATATTCACCAACGTAGCGAATACCTTTACCTTTATAAGGTTCTGGAGGACGTACTGCACGAACTTTCGCTGCGTATTGTCCTACTACTTCTTTGTTAATACCTTCGATACTAACTTTAGTGTTTCCTTCAACACCTAATTTAATTCCTTCGATTTCTTCAAATTCAACTGGGTGAGAATATCCAACACTTAGTACTAATTTTTTACCTTGCATTTGAGCACGGTAACCAACCCCGATTAATTCAAGTTCTTTCTTGAATCCAGCAGATACACCTTCAATCATGTTAGCTAAGATAGCACGAGTTGTTCCGTGTACTGTACGGTGACGTTTTGAGTCTGATGGACGTACTACAGTGATTTCATTCCCTTCAATGTTGAAAGTCATGTCTTTATCAAATTGTTGTTTTAATTCACCTTTAGGTCCTTTTACTGTTGCGAAGTTATCGTTAATGTTAACTTCAACACCTGCAGGTATTGTAATAACTTTATTACCTATACGTGACATTTAATTGGCACCTCCTTATAATATTACCAGATGTAAGCTAATACTTCTCCACCTGTATTGTTTTTACGAGCTTCTTTATCAGTTACAACTCCGTTTGAAGTTGATACGATTGCTATTCCTAGTCCGTTTAATACTCTTGGCAGTTCGTCTGCTTTAGCGTAAACACGTAAACCAGGTTTTGAAATTCTTTTAATTCCTTTAATTACTCTTTCACCTTTAGAGTATTTAAGTGAAATTTTAATGATTCCTTGTTTGTTATCTTCGATGTATTCTACATCTTTGATGAAACCTTCTTGTTTTAATATTTCTGCAATTTGCTTTTTAATATTTGACGCAGGTAATTCTAATGTTTCGTGTTTTACCATGTTAGCATTACGAATACGTGTTAGCATATCTGCGATAGGATCTGTCATTGTCATTAGGATAAATCCTCCTTTCTTCTACTAATATATTACCAACTTGCTTTTTTAACTCCAGGAATTTGTCCTTTATAAGCTAATTCACGGAATTTAATACGGCTAATACCAAATTTCCCAATGTATCCGTGAGGACGTCCAGTTATGCTACAACGATTGTGTAAACGAGCTGGAGCTGAGTTTTTAGGAAGTTTGCTAAGTCCGATGTAATCACCTTTAGCTTTTAATTCCGCTCTTTTAGCTGCATATTTATCAACTAATTTTTGGCGTTTTAATTCACGCTCTACCATTGCTTTTTTAGCCATGTGTCTATTACCTCACCTTTCTTATTTTGCGAATGGCATACCACATAGTGTTAATAACTCACGAGCTTCCTCATCTGTGTTAGCTGTAGTTACTATTACGATGTCCATACCACGTACTTTACTTACTTTATCATAATCAATTTCAGGGAAAATTAATTGTTCTTTAACACCTAATGTGTAGTTACCGCGACCATCGAATGCTTTTTTAGAAACACCGTGGAAGTCACGTACACGTGGAAGTGCTACTGTTACTAATTTATCGAAGAATTCATACATTCTTTCTCCACGTAAAGTAACTTTTGCACCGATAGGCATACCTTCACGTAGTCTGTATGTAGCGATTGATTTTTTAGCTCTTGTAATTAATGGTTTTTGACCAGAAATTAAAGCTAATTCAGCTACAGCGTTATCTAGGGCTTTAGAGTTTTGCACTGCATCACCTACACCCATGTTAATTACGATTTTTTCAATTTTTGGTACTTGCATTACGCTTTTGTACTCAAATTTTGTCATTAATTCTTTTGTTATCTCAGATTTAAATTTATCTTCTAAACGAGCCATCTAAAATTGTGCCTCCTTTCTTCAACTAATAATTATATTTCTTTTCCTGATTTTACAGCGATACGTACTTTCTTACCATCTTTAGTTTCAAAACGTACTCTTGTTGCTTTTCCAGTTTCAGGATCTTGTAACATTACGTTTGATACGTGAATTGCTGCTTCTTTTTCAACGATTCCACCTTGAGGTGCATCTTGAGAATTTTTAACGTGTTTTTTAATGATGTTAACACCTTCTACAACAACACGATCTTTTTTAGGTTGAGCTTCGATTACTGTTCCAACTTTACCTTTGTCTTTACCAGTAATTACTACAACTTTATCACCTTTTTTAATGAACATTTCTTGTTAACCTCCTTCTTTCTGTACTTTTTTATTATAATACTTCTGGAGCTAATGATACGATTTTCATGTAGTTACCGTCTCTTAATTCACGAGCAACTGGTCCGAAAATACGAGTACCACGTGGGCTCTTATCATCACGGATAATTACACAAGCATTTTCATCAAATTTAATATATGAACCGTCGTTACGACGAGCTCCTGTTTTTGTACGAACGATTACGGCTTTAACTACTTCACCTTTTTTAACAACTCCACCTGGTGTTGCTTTTTTAACAGAACATACAATAACGTCACCGATATTGGCAACTTTACGTCCTGAACCACCTAGAACTTTAATTGTTAAAACTTCTTTTTGCTCCTGAGTTATCAGCCACTTTTTAAGCGTGTTTCTTGTTGAATCATGCGCTTTTTGCCTCCTTCTTAGGGTTTATCCTAGTTTTTATTAGATTATAACTGCTTCTTCAACAACTTCTACTAAACGGAAGTTTTTTTAGTTGCAGATAATGGACGAGTTTCCATTATTTTAACGATATCATTTAATTTAGCAACATTGTTTTTCATCATGTGCTTTGAATTTTTTTAGAATATTTTACACGTTTACCGTATAGAGGGTGTTTTTTGTAAGTTTCTACTAAAACTGTGATAGTTTTATCCATTTTATCAGAAACTACTTTTCCAACGTAAACTTTTCTATCATTTCTCTCAGTCATGTTTGCCTCCTATTATTATTTATTCGCTAATTCTCTTTCGCGAATAACAGTTTTCATACGAGCGATTGATTTTTCTAACTTGACTAATACGAGCTGTATTTTTCTAATTGACCAGTTGCCAATTGGAAGCGTAAGTTGAAAAGCTCTTCTTTAAGTTCTTTGATTTTTGTTTCTAACTCTTGTGAAGTTAATTCTCTAATCATAGATTTGAATTCATTTGTTTTCATTATGCTTCACCACCTGTTTCTTCACGTTTTACAAATTTACATTTAACAGGTAACTTGTGAGATGCAAGTCTTAGAGCTTCACGTGCAACTTCTTCACTTACTCCAGCAACTTCGAACATCACTCTACCTGGTTTTACTATTGCAACCCATCCTTCAACTGCACCTTTACCAGATCCCATACGAACTTCTAATGGTTTTTTAGTATAAGGCATGTGAGGGAAGATCTTAATCCAAACTTTACCACCACGTTTCATATAACGAGTCATCGCTATACGAGCAGCTTCGATTTGACGAAGTAACTCTTCTTTGCAGTAGTAGCTTGTAATCCATATTGACCGAAATCTACTACGTTTCCGCCTTTAGATTTACCTTTTGTTGATTGTCTGTGTTGACGACGATATTTAACACGTTTAGGCATTAACATAAATTAGTTACCTCCTTTTTCAGATTTTCTAGTTGGTAATACTTCACCACGGTTAATCCAAACTTTAACTCCAAGTTTACCATATGTAGTATCTGCTTCTTCGTGAGCGTAATCGATGTTTGCTCTTAATGTATGTAATGGTACTGAACCTTCTGAATAGTGTTCTGCACGAGCGATATCTGCTCCACCAAGACGACCTGATACTGAGTTTTTAATTCCTTTAGCTCCTGCTCTCATAGCTCTTTGGATAGCTTGTTTTTTTGAGCACGACGGAATGATACACGAGCTTCTAATTGACGAGCAATGTTTTTCAGCTACTAATTTAGCGTCGATATCAACTTTTTTGATTTCAACTACATTAATGTGTACTCTTTTTCCAGTTAATTTGTTTAATTCTAATCTTAATTTATCGATTTCAGATCCACCTTTACCGATAACCATACCTGGTTTACCAGTGTGTACTGAAATATTTACTTTCTTATCGAATCTTTCAATTTCTACTTTAGAAACTGAAGCGTCTTTTAATTGTTTACTGATGAACTCACGGATTTTGAAATCTTCGTGTAAGTTAGCAGCGAAATCTTTTTCCGCATACCATTTTGAATCCCAATCACGAATAACTCCAACACGTAAGCCTATTGGATGTACTTTTTGACCCACAGTTTGTAGCCTCCTTTAACTAGTTTAGCTTTTTATTTCTTAATTTTTATTATTTGTTGTCACTTAAAACGATAGTGATGTGACTTGTTCTTTGTTAATTGAACTTGCAGCACCTTTTGCTCTTGGACGGAATCTTTTAAGAGTTGGTCCTTCATTTGCAAATGCTTGTGATACTACTAAGTCTTCTACATTCATTCCATAGTTGTGTTCAGCGTTAGCAGCAGCTGATTTAATAACTTTAGCTACTGGTAGAGAAGCTGATTTTGTTGTGAATTCTAAAATTCCTAATGCTTCGCCCACTTTTTTTCCACGTACTAAGTCTAATACTAGTCTTACTTTACGAGGAGCAATGCGGACTGTCTTAGCGATTGCTTTTGACTCCATGAATGTGCCTCCTTGATTTTTCTAATTTCTAAATTATCTTCTTGTTTTTCTGTCGTCTGCAGCGTGACCTTTATAAGTTCTTGTTGGTGCGAACTCACCTAATTTGTGTCCTACCATATCTTCAGTCACATATACAGGTACATGTTTTCTTCCGTCATATACTGCAAAAGTAAGTCCTATGAATGTTGGGAAGATTGTTGAACGACGAGACCAAGTTTTGATTACTTGTTTTTTCTCTTGTTCGTTCATTTTTTCAACTTTTGCTAATAAGTGGTGATCAGCGAATGGTCCTTTTTTTAAACTACGAGCCATTGTGTTATCTCCTTTCCGATACTTTGCATACTTAAGGTTCTGGTAAAGAGCACTTGCTCCTCACCAACTAACCTTTGTTTCGTTTTATTATTTATTTCTAGCACGTACGATGAATTTGTTTGAACGAGCTTTTTTAGAACGAGTTTTTCTTACCAAGTGTAGGTTTACCCCAAAGGTGACATTGGTGATTTACGTCCGATTGAGTACGTCCTTCACCACCACCGTGTGGGTGATCGTTCAGGGTTCATTACAGATCCACGTACAGTAGGTCTTTTACCTAACCAACGAGTTCTACCGGCTTTACCGATATTAACTAGTCCGTGTTGTTCGTTACCAACTTCACCGATTGTAGCACGGCAAGTTGCTAAGATCATTCTAACTTCTCCTGATTTAAGACGTACTAATACGTATTTACCTTCTTTACCAAGTACTTGAGCACTTGCTCCAGCTGAACGTACTAATTGTCCACCTTTACCAGGTTTAAGTTCGATGTTGTGAATTAATGTCCCTACTGGGATGTTTGCTAGTGGTAATGCATTACCAATTTTGATATCAGCTTCTGTTCCAGATACTACTACTTGTCCTACTTGTAATTCTTTAGGAGCGATGATGTATCTTTTTTCTCCATCAACATAGTGTAATAATGCGATGTTTGCTGAACGGTTTGGATCGTACTCGATTGTAGCAACTTTTGCTGGTACGTTGTCTTTATTTCTCTTGAAGTCAATAATACGGTATTGTTTTTTGTGTCCTCCACCGTGGTGACGAACAGTGATTTTACCTTGGTTATTTCTTCCCGCTTTTTTCGGTAGCGGCGCTAATAATGACTTTTCTGGTTTGCTTGTTGTAATTTCTGCAAAGTCTAATGATGTCATGTTACGACGACCATTAGTAATAGCTTTATATACTTTAATAGCCATTTGTCATTTTTTTCCTCCTTAGTGGTTTTTAAATGTTATTCTTAAGCGAATAATCCTTCGATTGTTTGTCCTTCAGCTAACTTAACGATAGCTTTTCTACGTTTGTTAGTGTAACCACCGTATCTTCAACACGACGGAATTTTTGGTTTTGTAGTTCATTACGTTTACTTTCTCAACTTTAACTCCGAAGATTTCTTCGATAGCTTGTTTAATTTGAGTTTTTGTGAGCGCGTGTGTCTACTAGGAAAGTGTATTTATTTTTCTTGCATTAATAAATAACTTTTTTTCAGTTAATACTGGGCGTTTGATAATATCGCGTGCTTCCATTATGCTAATACCTCCCCAACTTTTTCTAATGCATCTTTAGTGAATACAACTTTGTTGCTTCCTAAGATGTCTAATACGTTAAGACCAGTTGTTTCTACGAATTCAACTCCTGGAATATTTCTTCCTGATAAAACAGTATTTTCTTCTAGTTCAGTAACTACGAATAATACTTTTTTCTCTAGGTTAAGGTTTGATAACATTTCTTTAAAGTTTTTAGTTTTAATTGTATCAAATGCTAATGTTTCTAATGCAAATACTTCGTTAGCTGCTACTTTAGAAGATAAAGCAGAACGTAATGCTAAACGACGCATTTTACGAGGCATTTTGAAGCTGTAGCTACGTGGTGTAGGTCCGAATACAATTCCACCTCCACGCCATTGTGGTGAACGGATAGATCCTTGACGAGCACGACCTGTTCCTTTTTGACGCCATGGTTTGCGACCACCACCTGAAACTTCAGAACGTCCTTTTTGTTTTTGTGTGTACCTTGACGAAGTGATGCTCTTTGTAAAGTTACAGCTTGGAATAATACGTGTTGATTTGGTTCAATACCAAATACTGCATCATTAGCTTCAACTGCACCAACTTTTGTACCGTCTTGTTTAAATAAATCTAATTGTGGCATTATCTAATTTCCTCCTTCCGTATATTTTCCGATTATTTACCAGATTTAACTGCTGATTGGATTTTTACGAAGCTTTTTTTAGATCCTGGAATACATCCTTTAACTAGGATTAATCCATTTTCTACATCTACGCTTACGATTTCTAAGTTTTGAGTAGTAACTGTAACTCCACCCATTTGACCTGGTAATGCTTTACCTTTAAATACACGGTTAGGTGCTACAGGTCCCATTGACCCAGGACGACGGTGGTAACGAGAACCGTGTGCCATTGGTCCACGAGATTGTCCGTGACGTTTAATAGCCCCTTGGAATCCTTTACCTTTACTTACTCCTGTTACGTCAACTAAGTCCCCTGCTGCAAAAATATCAACTTGGACTTCTTGACCTACTTCATAACTAGCAACATCTGCATCTCTGATTTCGCGTACGAAACGTTTTGGAGCAGTGTTAGCTTTATCTGCGTGACCTTGTTCAGGTTTGTTCGCAACTTTTACTAAACGATCTTTACGTTCTTTATCGTAAGGACGTTTATCGTCGAATCCTAATTGGATTGCGTTGTATCCTTCAACTTCTTCTGTTTTCTTTTGTAATACGACGTTACCTTTCGCTTCAACTACTGTTACTGGGATTAATTCTCCATTTTCAGCGAAGATTTGAGTCATACCTACTTTTCTTCCTAAGATACCTTTGGTCATCGAAAGTCACCTCCTATAATTATAATTTTAATTCGATGTCAACACCTGATGGTAAGTTTAAGCTGATTAAAGCGTCAACTGTTTTTTGTGTTGGTTCAATAATATCGATTAGGCGTTTGTGTGTACGTTGTTCGAATTGTTCACGGCTATCTTTGTAAATGTGAACTGAACGTAAAATTGTGTAAACTGCTTTTTCCGTTGGTAATGGAATTGGTCCAGAAACTTTTGCTCCAGAACGTTTTGCTGTTTCAACAATTTTCTCTGCACTTTGATCCACTAATCTGTGATCATATCCTTTTAGACGAATACGAATTTTTTGTTTTGCCATCATTTCTCCTCCTATACATTTATTCGCTGTTATCTAGTAACAACTTCTCCACGAAAGTTCTCCAGCACGCCATGCCATGGCAAAGCGGCCGGGCGTGTCAGTAACCTTTCGCTTCAACGCAAGTCTTTTTCAGACCAACATTCATTATTATACATGGAAAAAAACCATTAATTGCAAGTGATTTGACGAAAAAAATTCAAAAAAATTTATGAATATGTTTTCCATTTTTTTACTTATAGATTTTTAGAATTTTTCAACCTTTCATTTTTACCCTATATTATATAGAAGAAAAAAATTTAATTTTCACTTTTTATATTTTTGAGATTCTCCCTTATCGTTTATTAATTATTTTTCCAGAAACAATAAGAAAAAAACCTAGAATAATTATTCTAAGTTTTTCCAAAAAAATTATTTTTTTCAAAGGTAATATATTATATTGAAATACTATCTCCTGCTACTAAAACTTTATATCCTGCTGCTTCAACTTCTTTTCGAGTCGTTTTATAATGACTATAATCTTCAATGTGCAGCGGATAAATATTCTTAGGTTGAAGCAAACTATCCATTTGTTTTAACATTTCCAAATCCATTGTAAAAGGTCCACCAAATGAACCAGATTTTACTGCACCTAGGTTAGCAAAAATAACATCTATATTTTGCGGAATATTCTTCGTTAACTTAGAATACAGAAACTGTATCACCCGTGAAGTAAATTTACCTTAGTTAGCAAAGGGCTTTTGATTGTTATTTGATAACCATTAACTTTTCCAACTATCTTTCGCATAATATAATTACTTGCATGATATGCGGGTACTGCTTTAATAATAATTTGATATTCTTCAACTGAAAATATTTGTTCTTCGCCCCATTTTAAATACCATATTATTTAAAAGTTGACAATCCTTCTGTAATTTTTTTATTAGTTGAAATTACAGTTTTTACCATTAGGTAACCTCTTCCTACATCATCTAAATGATCTTGATGACCATGAGTTATTAACCATAGGTCAACTTTATTAAAAAGCTCGCTGTCATTATTAACATCAGTTTGCTTTTTTTCAGATACGAACCCTTTAAATTGGACTAGACTTCCTTTGGGAGATAAATCAGGATCAATACCGATATAAAATTTATTATCTATAGAGATGACTCCACGCAACCCCACAATAAGTAAATAAAATAGACATAATACCCTCCTTGACTTTTTCACGAGCACACTTATCTTAGCTTTTATTTTTCCAAAGGTAGTATATTATATTTGAATATCTAATTCATCAGATAATAAATGAGAAACTTTACATCTTAATTTGATATTTTCTAGTACTCCCTTCTCTATCTTTTTGAGCTTAATTCTTCTTCTGTTCTATCCACATAGACATTTGCTACAATATTTTTTTATTATCGTAGTCTACTTTTAACTCTGTTTCCACAGCTAAATCTTTTTAAACCATAAGCTCTAACAAAATATCCTTTTGCACACATACTAATACACCCATTATAAGCAACAGTAAAGATTTCCATAGGGTCCATCGAATTCTTCTTCTATTCTCATTGTATAATTTCCCACCTAATGGTGTTGTTGCATTAGCAGTAAAACCTTCTTTTTATTTTTTTAAGTTTGATGTGTACATTTATAATACCCCCATTTATTATTTTTTTAAAAATTCTTCTATATTATTTATTTTTCTACTACATCTTTTATTGTTTCTAATAAATCTACATCTTTATAAGCGTACTGAACTCCACTAAAATCCATATGCTTTAGTAATATCATTAGTCTGCAGAAATTAATGTTGCACCTGATTTACTAGCACCTATTGCTCCAGGTTTAGAATCTTCAATAGCAATTGAATTCTCAATATTAACACCCTAATTTATTAGCTGCTAATAAATATACATCAGATGCTGGTTTTGGATTTTCTACCTCTTCTCTAGTAGCAATTGCCCCGATATATTTTTCAAAACCTTTTCTCTTCAAACCTGTTCGAATATGCTCTTCCTTACCATTTGATGCTACAGCCATTTTCACACCTATCTCATGTAAATATTCCATAACTTCAGCTATTCCTGGTAATACAGGCGCACTATGATAATTTCTCAAAATATACGTCTAGTTATCTCCTCTTCAAACTTTATCATAATCTTCATCAGACATACCAAATCGTTTTATTATAATACCTTCTACTAGTCTCTTCATTTTGTACCTGAGACATTCTCTATATAGTCCATTTTATCCAATTTTGTACCTAAGACTTCTTCAGTCAAGTCTCTCATATTTCTCATAATAAACTTTTTCAGTATCTACAATAGTTCCATCAAAAATCAAAAATTACCGCTTCTAGTTTTTTTCACTGACATTCTCCTCATCTATACATATATTACCTATTTTAAACCCTAAACAATATTTTTTTAAAGTAATATGCTAGCAAAAAAATTCACCTTATTTTTTTAATTTAGGATCTCCCTAACATAAAAACTACTCAAAAGTTACTAAATCTTTAGCTTCCATTCTAGTAGAAGGTCTTGCATCTTTTTCTTTTTTTCCTATAGCTATTAACATTACTGGCATTAATGATTCATCAAGCTCGAATAACTCAGAAATTTTCTTTCTATCAAATCCACCAATAATATTAGAATCATAACCTTTCGCATGTACGATATTCGCAAATTGCATAGTCCAAATTCCACAATCAAAATAAACTAACTCACGTTTTTCGTCTCATGAGTTGTAGCCTCTATCATTCCCTCAAGACCCGTTCTAAATTTTTCTTTTACCTCTTCTGTCATATGACCTTCTTCTACTGCAGAACCATAGATCTCATCAAATTTGTCAAAGTAACTTAAATCACCTAATAATACAATCATCGCCGATGAAGTATCATTTTGTGTTTTATTGAAGTTTGCTTCACCTAACTTTTCTTTTCCTTCAGGCGTATCTACTACAATATATCTCCAAGGTTGAAAGTTACATGACGAAGGAGCGATATTTGCTTCATCTAACATTTCTAAAATTTCCTCACGAGGTATTTTAACACTCTCATCATAGTATTTAACCGATCTTCTATTTCTAATTACATCAAAAAAATCTCTCATTGTTTATTCAATCTCCTAAATTTAATTTCCTAATCTTTTAGCTGTACAATTATACTATAATTGATACCTTATATCAACTATATCAACTAATATAAAAAGAGCAGCCAACAACTTTATTATCAGCTACTCTTCATTTATATATCATATTCGTTTCCTAGAAAAAAATTTTAATACCACCATAATACCTCCTTGGATTACTCGATATTATTTTCTCTAGATTTTTTTAACTTTGTTATTTAAACCAATCTTGCATTATTTTTTTCCCTAATAACTCTTTTTACTATCATCTCCGGTTTTGTCACCATAAGCAGATGATCTTCTTCTTCTATTTGTATGTAATTTGCAGGTATTAATTTAAAATAAGAGAAAATCGTAACTCTATTAAATACTTCTCTACATTTTTTTAACAACCCTAAATTATCTATTCCTGCATACAGAGATAAGTAATCATACTCTAACTCTGCTGACGGACTAATCACATATTCACTACCTCTTTTTCTCAGTTTTCTTAGGAGTAACTCCACTAAAAACTTATCTTGCATTTCTTCTTCACTAAGCGTCTTTGATAGATATTCTTCTTTACTAGCGAACTTTATCTCTGGTTCAAAATATGTTTTTAACACTGATTTAGGAGGTATCGGCTCTAATCCCTCAATTACCATTAAATTAACTTCATTAAGGTATTCGCCAAAAATTTCTAATCCATTAAGTAAAACAACTGTCCCATAAGATGCACTAATAATATATCCACCTCTTTTTAACCTTAGTCATTTTTATTTAACAGTACAGTCTCTATTTCTTTTTTTGATATAGATTTAAAACTCTCTTCTGTAAATTCAATAAAATCAAAGGTTTGGTTTGGCATATCTTTCCAGAACTCTCGTCCAAATATATCTATCCCAACCTAGTGGATTAATAAATAAGATATCTGTCATATTTCATCATCCTCTCAAATATCTATACTAAAATCCCTAATTCTTCACCAAAATCCTCTAATTTATTTACCAGTATCGCCCCCTCTCTAATATACTCATTCATGGCCCAACTCATTTTTTCTCCAAATTTTCCCGGAAGGCAAAATACACTATTACCTAAATCCAAAGCAAAATCTACAGTTCTAGATGTACCACTTTTTTTAGCCGCTTCTGTGACTAATAACGAACTCGATAACCCCGCAACCAATCTATTCCTTTCCAAAAATTTATATTTTCTTATTGGCGAAGTTGGTACATACTCCGATATAATCAAATATTTTTTCTCTAATTCTTTATAAAGATATCTGCTTTGTTCGGGATATATTATATTGTGACCATGAGCAATGACCCCTATAGTAAAACCTCCATTTTTTTATAGTATTTTTCATGAGCCAAACTATCTACACCATAGCCAGACCCACTAACTATTAGAAAAATAATTTTTTTACTAGATGAGGTACTATTATTTCTAATGATTCTTCTGAATACTCAGTATTGTTTCTACTACCTACAATCGACATCTTACGCTTTAAATAACAACAACTCTATGTTTCCTCTATAAAAAAATTACAAAAGGAAAATCATATAGTCTTAAACAAATTCTTTCGGATAGTAAATATCATCACAAAAATATACTTACATTATAAAAACTCAAAATACCTCTTAAAATTGAAAATTCATATTATATTTAAACTTGTTTGAATTTCTTCTGCACTGTCACCCGAAAAAAAATTTTCAAATTCTTGTACAGTTAAGTCTAAATACCTTTTCTATACCCCCTAACTCCTCAAACATCTTTATGCAACTTCAAAAGGTCGTAACCTTTTTCTATCGCAACTAATGAGAGGATAATCTTTTTTTCGATGTTCGTTAACATCTCATAATTTTCTCCCATAATTAACTCCCTTAATCCTCATTTGCAATTAACAAATTGTAATAATTATCAAAGACTTTCATAAAATATCTCATTTTGTTGTTTATCGCTAATGTAGATACTATCTTTTTATCTCAATAATATTTCTCATTATGCGAATAAGCTCTACATATGTTTTACCTTCTTTAAAAAATCGATACATCAATCCCTTGCCAGTAGACTAAAGGCGTTATTATCAATATTTGTTCTAATATATTAACCCCAATAACCTCTGGAATATTATTCAATTCAATCCTTTGATTATAAAACATACTTAGTACTTTGTTCTTTACCGTTTTATCATATTTGATTTGTTCATAAACATAGTTTTTCAATATCTGACTGGATATAATTTAGAAGTCAAATCCTTCTCCATAATCTTAAATCCAATGGAATATCAAATTTATCTAAACTAACAGTTGTTTTTGATACAAACAGCATTTCTCTTTTTCAGATTATGTGCCCAGAGTTGATATAATTCAAAACTCTTATTCTCACTATCCCAACCATAGAAGAACACTTTTCCCTTTATAATAATTCAAAAAAATTATCCACGAAAGGAGCATACCTTATATAACTTATACCATCATAGCTTTTTCAACTCTTTTTATGAAATTTATTTGTATCTATTAGCCAAATAAGTTTTTATTCCTGCTTTTCTCATATCCTATGGTTCGTTGCTTAATGAGCTCTAACGGAATTACCGAGCGTTGATATTCAAAAGCAATATTCTTATCCCTAATAAAAAAACATCAGCTATTTGAATATTCCCTTCTCCTACTTTGAAAACATGCTCAACTTCAACGTTTTTTTATACATACTTCTAAAGTGGTTATATAAATCCTTTTTTTCGCTTCTAAAGTGCTCTCTACTCTCTTTTTTTATATGTCTCATAATCACATGAACAATTTTTTTAACATGAGCAAAATGCGATTGAATCTTCACACCTTTTTTTAAAAATAACCTTTTCTCCACATACTGGACAATGGTATTTATTTGCTTTTTCAATATCAGTATCCAATGCATTACAGACTCTATCTATTATCATCATACGCTACATACATGATTTCTCCTTTTTCTCTAGCACCTCATTACTAGAACTACTGCACGTCATTCGTATTAAAAGCTATTAAATTATCATTTTTACTTAAGTACTCTATACTTTCTATAAATAGCATCATCTATCTCTATTTCAACAAACTTATTTAAATTTATCCCTGATATTTCATCTTTGTGGTTATCACTATCTATTAGATACGTTTTTCCCATCTTTTTTTGACATAGATAATAATGAGTCTGACGAATACTTGCTTCCCTCATAAGATACATATCTTCTTTAAGTGAAAAAAATTCAAAAGAATTCATTGGCCACGGTTTTTTTATGTATTTTTTTACCTCCACTACGCGATCATAACAATTAGCATTCATTGTAATATCCCCCTTTCATTGATTAGAAAACATAATTATTATTTATTTTTTTACATACTATAATCTCTAAATCTATAGTTATTTCTTTTAATTTTTTGAATATCACTTTCTAATATTTGTTTTCGAAAATGTTAGTGGTGTCATCTTTAAAAAGTTTTCCGCCAAATATGAATCTAATACATACGTCTCTTTCACATTAACACGTTCCACTACTTCGCAATTTTCTTCAATTAGCGAAATAGTATCATCATTTTTATACTCCTTAGCAGCTGTAATAGAACGTATTTCCTTTAAATACTTTGCGTTTGGAATAACTTTTATCAAATATCCATCTTTTCCCAAGAACTCTAAAAAAACTCTGTGTAATTAGCCGGAGTTAAAATATTCAGAATACACGAAACACTATTATCTCTAAATGGCAAATTTGATAGATTCGCTATCATATAAGGATTTTTTTATCCTCCTTTTACCGCAAGTTCTATGGCATCTTTACTATTATCCAGACCATAGAAACACTTATCTGAAACCTTTTCTTTAAGTCTTTCTAATATAATATCCTTCTCCACAACCCAATATCTACAAACTCTATCTCTTGCATATTTCTCTATTAGACTACCTAAAAGCATCTAGCACATTTTCCATAAAAAGCCATTATTAAAATACAGATGCTACGAGCTTCAAACAATTCTTCATTATATTTTTGTGGGTTTATAATTGTTTATTAAATGAATATATCCTTTTTTGAGAAATCATATCTATGGTTATCATACAGATTAAACTTATTCCTTCTATTTTGAGCTTTCTGCTGCACATTTCGGGCAAAGATAAATATCATTTTTTATCAAACTTTTTCACTACATTTTCTATTTTCATGAAATAACCTCTACTTCCTAGCTATATTGTATCAAATTTTTAACTAATAATGATAGTGATAACATCTATTATTAAAAAGAAATTTTTCATTTTTTTCAGATTTAATATTATATTATTTTTATAAACCTTTGTAAAATCGTTGATTATTATGTACATAAAATAAAAAAATGACGATTAGTTTTTTTAAAAATTTTCAAATCCATCGTCATTATATTTATTTATTTCTTGTTTTTTTATTTTTTTCTATTTTTAGGTAATTTACCCACATTAAATCTTCAATAATATATTTGTATATACATATTAATTTTTTTCTTTTTATTTTTCTCTTAATTCTTTGAAAAAAATTTCTCATTAACAAAGAGCATTCATCTTCTAATACGCCAGATATGACAGTAGCCTGATGATTAAACTTATTATCAGAAACTAAATCCATACAGCTACCACAACAACCATATTTTGGATCTTTCGCTCCGTAGATTACATTTTCTACACGCGCTTGAACTATCGCACCACTACACATAACACACGGCTCAATCGTAGTATATAAATAACTATTGTCCAAACGCCAAAAACCCTTGCTTTTTCACAGCTCTTTTTTTATCGTAATCATTTCTGCATGATTCAAAGCTTGTTGTGTTTCTTCACGTGTATTATGCCCACGCGCAACCACTTCTCCATCCACTACTAATACCGCTCCAATAGGAACTTCACCTTTTTCATACGCTCTCCGCGCTTCTTCTAATGCTAACTCCATATAATAACTATGCTCTTTCAACTTATAACACCTTCCAGTAATATTTTTCTCTAAGTTCTACAATATTATAGCATATTTCTAGATTAGTGACAGTAAAGAAAATAAAAAAATCCAGCTAATTCTTAATATTAGCTGGATTTTATATTTATTCAGTTCTTAAAGCTTCTACTGGATCTTTTTTTAGCTGCCATTCTTGATGGTATTACACTAGCTATCAAGGTTAGTATTACACTCAATAGTATTAATCCTACCGCAGATTTTTATATCTAAGCCCAGCACTAAAAGTTATCTATTTTTAGAGCTTTAGCTATAGTTTTACTAATCAGGTAAAGCTAACCCTGATGATACAATAACACCCTACTGCACCAGATACAAAACCCTATTAGATCCCTGCTTCCGCAATAAAGATTCGTGTAATATCTTTTTTTACGCGCTCCTATAGCTCGTAAAATACCAATCTCTTTAGTTCGTTTCCACTACCGAAACATATGTCAATATTCCCTATCATAATTGATGATACAACTAATGAAATACCCGCAAACGCAGTTAATATCAATGTAATAGTATTAATCATTTGCGACATAATTGATGTCATCTGTTTAGCCATATCTGAATATGTAATACTATACTTATTATAATCTTCTGTACCTGCACCATATTTTTTTCTGCAACTTTTTTTATTATACTCACTAATAGTATTTGCTATTTTATCTCGGTCATTAAATGTTTTTGGATAAATTAATATCGAACTAGGCTCAGTATTTCGCTCCTAAACCAGATAAAACTTCTGTCGCCACTTCATTATCCATTTTTGTATTAGTTAGAATATTTTTTTACTTTTATCTTTTTCTTGCTCTTTTTACTATTTCCGAAGATACTTCTTTAGATAATAAGCTATCTTGTAGTTCTTTTTGTATAACCCTAATGTAAATTGAGGTGCTGTAAAAACTATCTTTAGCTTTAGCTATCGCTACAATTTTTACTTTTTGTACCAGCATTATACATTTTTCTCATCAACAGTAGCTGGAACAAATCTATTTTTCTACTTTTAGTGTAGTAGTTATTATTATCCACTATACTAAATTCTTTCCCTAGAATATCTTCATATTTTCACTTTAGCATTTTTCACTATAACCAAGAGCTTTTAAAACATTTCTTTATCTATTTCATTATTCTTCGCTGTAAATAATACTACTTCATCACCTTTAGGATACTCAAAAATTTCTGATCCAGACTTTTAACTATTTCAAATTGATTCATTATTAAGCTTTTTTTATCTTCTGGTAGTACACTAAATATAGTATTTCCTCGGGAATTATCTTGACCATCCGTTTTTAACATCTACTATATCACCTTTAGTGTTTTTAGTAAGAGCTTTTTATTTTGATATCCTTTTTGCAAAATCTATCGCTGAATAATAATCTTTAGCATTTTTCTTGGATATATTTAATAAATGTTTCTCCCATTACCTAGAGCATCTTCTGAATACAGGTTCTTATGGACATCCCTACGTGATTTTGGAACAAGATTCTCTTCGCTAGAATCAGATGTGTTGTTATCTTCACCTATTCCAAAATTTAATCTGATTCGAACTAATTGTTATCGGGCATACTAGATAAATTCTCATTTTGCATAGTTTGGATATACTTTATCCATACCTGATGAGATAGCTAGTACTAATCCAATACTTATAATCCCTATACTACTCGCAACAACCGTCATTAATGAACGGAAACTTTTTAGTAAGAAGATTTTTAAAAGCTAGACTTTTATAGCACTACTAAATGCCATTGCTGTTTTTCTTTCAACTCATATCCATTGTTTTCCTTCTTGCTCAATATACGGGTTTAGTATCTTCTATTATCTCCCCATCTTTTTACACTAACTATTCTGTCACTATATTTACGTGCTAACTCCGGGATTGTGAGTTACCATTATAACTAGTTTTCTCTTTACTTATTTCTTTTATAAGCTCCATAATCTGAACACTAGTTTTTACTATCAAGAGCTCCCAGTCGGTTCATCTGCAAGAATAATCTTTCGGATTAGTTACTAAAGGCACGGGCAATAGCTACTCTCTGCATTTGACCACCCTGATAGCTGATTAGGTTTTTTTATGAAGATGATCTCCTAGTCCAACATCTTCCAATGCTTTTTTTAGCTTTTTATATCATTTTCTTTATTTCGATTCACCAGAGATGGATAGAGCCAATTTAACATTTTTCTATAACACTTAGATGCCCTATTAAATTGTAACTTTGAAACACAAAACCAATAGTCCCATTTCTATAGCTATCCCAATCTCGATCTGTAAATTCTTTAGTAGAGCGTCCCATAAGCAACATATCTCCCGAAGAATACTTATCAAGACCTCCTATTATATTTAATAGTGTTGTCTTACCCACTACCACTAGCACCTAAAATCGATACAAATTCACTTTCTCTAAAAAGAAATATTGACCTTTTTTAATACTTCTACCTCTGTGCCACCAGTATTATATTTTTTTACTATATCTTTTAACTGTAACATTGCACTATTCCCTTTCCATTCTATTTAGTTAATACATTATAGTTTTCTCAGTTTACATAGAGTTAAAATGTCTCTATTACTAAAGATTCCGTATTTAATCTATTTAATAAACTAAATACAGAATCTTTTTGCTTATCTATATTTTTTTCATAAGATAAAACGGTAGGAATATACAAATTAATGCAAAAAAATAGTTATAGCAATAATTGAACTTATAGGATTAATCATCGCACTAAAGAATATTACTGCTCCACCTATAACCAATACTTTAGAGTAACTACGAATAACTTTTTGTTCATTTACTCCTTTTTCTAATCCAAATAGTTTAAAGTTATATTTACCCCAAAATTCTTTTTTTAGGTAAGTAGTTACCTAATACCATAAATATTATACCTATTGTAAATACTGTATACTCTCTAATCTCAAAACTACTATTCATTGCATATGTTAGTAATGCACATTGCCCTATGACACTCACTATAGGGATAATACTTTTTATTAACATCGCACCTTTTTTTAGGGTGTATTTTTTTAGCATCAGCAGATAAAGAAATTACTACTTGTAATATTGCACAAAACAATGGCAGAACAATAATCTCAATATCTTTACTCATAAAACTATTTGGTTTTCCATCAACACCAAAATGTATAGCTATTTCACTAGGTAATACACTATAATAATATACACCTATTAAAATTGGCAACAAACAAATTACAACACTATATATCAATGTTTTTTTCTATCGACTCTCATCTTTCTTTCCTCCTAATTCATACAACCACACTAACAGTTCCTCAAAAACACTGGCATTAAGTTCATAATAGACATAGTTTTTTTATACTTACTTTCTATTATCAAACCAGCTTTTTTTAATTTAGATAAATGATAAGAGATTGTCGCTGCAGTTAAATGGAATTCTTCAGCTAATTCCCCTGCACTTTTCTTTTCATCTTTCAGTAAATCTAATATATCTCTTCTAACCGGATCTGAAATTGCTTTTTAATGTTTCACTCATCCCATTTATATCACCACTTTCATATCGAATTGCAATTCTATTTAGATATCTATCTAATTAGATTATAGTCCTACCATTAAATATTTGTCAATACCTATTTAGATATTTTTTTCTAAATAGATTTAAAAAATATCTTTTGGTAACTTTATTTTTAGTATATACAATTTATACTCTTAAAAAAAAATTTATATAATTATTTATATGTGCCAATCATTGATTTCATAATTTAAATTTTTACTTTTGTAAAAATATTAGCACTTTTAATCATATCAAATAATACTAATATTTTTTTCCAACTCTTTTCATCCACTATAACAGTATTGAACATTAAATTAAAACAGTTTATAATAAGTATGAAAACATTTACAATTTTAAATAAAGGAGAATCATTATGAAACTAGCACTATTTAATTTAAGAGAAGACGAACGACCATTTGTTGACGCTTGGATGAAAGAACATCCAGATGTAGAAATAGATCTACATGAAGGTGAACTTCAAGCCGAAACAAAACACTTGCTAGACGGGAAAAGACGGAGCGGTAATGTTCCAAAATAGACCTTTTGCTAAAGAAGTATATGACTATGGTAAAGAACAAGGTCTTAAAAGTTATAGCTAACCGTATGGCTGGATTCGATATTTATGATATCAAATATATGAGAGAGCTTGGAATCAACATGACAAACGTTCCTCGTTATTCGCCAAACGCTATTGCAGAACACGTAGTAACTACTGTTCTTTACATTAGTAGAAATATTAAAAAAATACTTAACAATATAGAAAAACACAACTTTACTTGGAATAAAGAATATTATTTCAAAAGAACTTAGAACACAAACTGTCGGTGTTTTAGGAACAGGAAATATTGGTCGTCAAACAGCAACATTATTTAAAGGATTAGGTTGTAAAGTAATTGGTTATGATTTATACCCTAGTGATGCTGCTCGCGAAGTTTTAGAATATGTTGATACTATCGATGAGCTTTTAAGTCAAGCAGATATAGTTACTATCCACGTTCCAGCTACTAAAGAATATACTCACATGGTTAATGATGAATTCTTTAGCAAAATGAAAGATGGATCTATCTTCGCTAATGCTGCTCGTGGTATTTTGGTAGATACAAAAGCTGTTATTCGTGCATTAGATAGCGGAAAATTATTAGGAGCTAGCTTAGATGTTTACGAAAACGAAGGAAACTATGTTCCTAAAGACTTCTCTAACAAAGATTTCGACGACAAACTTATGCAAGAATTAATTGACCGAGATGATATTATCTACACTCCTCATACAGCATTCTATACTGAAACAGCAGTTAAAAACCTTGTAGAGGGAGCATTGAATGCAGCAGTAGATGTAATTACAACTGGTGATTCTCCAAATATTGTTAATAGATAGCCCTTTAATATAATTAAACAGGAAGGTAAACTACAAAAATCTAATTCTAAAGATTTTGAGTAATATTTCACCTTCCTGTTTTTTTCTTTTTCCACATAATCTATATTTTTCATATTTATTTTTTTATATTTTTTTAAAAAATAATATAATTTTCTGTTAGTTTGCATATTCTAATTTATCCCTATAAACACCTCAACAACAAGCTTTGTAATTATCCTGAAATTGAAAAACTGGAAATATTTTTTTATATTTTTTTATCAAATCTAATTTTCTATTTGACTTATTGTATATTTTTTTGATAAAATAAAAAAATGTAAACAGTTGTTTTTATTTAGTTTATTATTTTATATAATAATTTCATTTATAAAATATCCCTTGAATTTAATTATTCTATTTGTTACCTCTTGATATTTTTATAGTGAGACTAGTTATATGATATTTTTTTGTCGAGTATACATACCCAGGAGATATAGATGGAGATTTATTAATCGTCCGAATCTTAACTAACATAATTCACATATTAACGGCATAATATTTTTATAATAAACTAATTTGGAGTTAATAGAAAAAAAGCATTCTCTAACCTTTTTGAGAATAGCAAAACCGTTCCTAATAGCATAAATCGCTATTTATTAACCTTGGTTGTTAAAATTTTTTTAACAATAAACTTTTAATTTAATGCTGAAACTTTCTAGTTTTCGGCAAACTACAAAAATAACTAATTTACCCTAAATTTTTTTATTTTGTGTTCATTTAACAGAGTAGCCCCCAAAAGGCTACTTTTGTTTTATAAGTATAAAAAGAACTCAAATTCTATTTGAATTTGAGTTCTCAGTTTTATTAGTCTATTTCAGATACTTTTAAGAAGTTTGTAGAACCTACATTACTTCTTGAAGTGTTTACTGGGATACCACCAGTGATTACGATAGCATCACCTTTTTTAGCATATCCAGATTCTTTAGCGATTTCTTTTGCTGTGTCTAACATTTCGTCAGTTGATTTAACTTGAGCAGATACTTTAGCATCTACACCCCAAACTAAACTTAATCCACGAGCAACTTTTTCACTTGGAGTTACAGCTAAGATAGCTGCGTTTGGACGGTATTTAGAAATTAATCTAGCAGTTATTCCAGACTCAGTATAAGTTACGATAGTGTGTAAGTCTAAGTTTAATGCAGTATATCCTACAGATACACCAATTGCATTTGTAATATCTTTAGATACAATTTTTCTTGAACGATCTTTTAAGATACGAGAATAGTCTTGTGTTTCCTCTGTACGTTTAGCGATTGTTGCCATAGTACGAACAGATTCGATTGGGTATTCACCAGCTGCTGATTCTCCTGATAACATGATTGCATCAGTTCCATCATAGATAGCGTTAGCTACGTCTGATACTTCCGCACGTGTTGGACGTGGGTTTTTTTGCATAGAATCTAACATTTGAGTAGCTGTAATTACGAATTTCCCAGCTGCATTACATTTAGCAATGATATTTTTTTGCATGATTGGTACTTCTTCAGCTGGCACCTCAACTCCAAGGTCACCACGTGCAATCATAATACCATCTGATACTTCGATAATAGCATCGATATTATCGATAGCTTCTTGACATTCGATTTTAGGAACGATTTGAACGTGTTCGCATCCTTCTTCTTTAAGAATACGTCTAACTTCTAATACGTTATCTTTAGTACGAACGAATGATGCAGCAACGAAGTCGATATCATTTTTACATCCGAAACGAATATCCTCTTCATCTTTTGGAGTAATCCCTGGTAATTTTGTAGAAACACCTGGTACGTTAACTCCTTTTTTGTTTTTAAGTACTCCACCATTTTGGATAGTTGTATAGATTAATCCAGCTGCAGTATCTACACTTTTAACTGTTAATCCGATTAATCCATCATCAAGAAGAATAGTATCACCAGCTTTAACATCATTTACTAATTCTCCATAAGTGATAGAGAATTTTTCTGGTGTTCCTAGAACTTCTGACATAGATACAATAACATCTTTTCCAGTTTCTAAGATGATTGCATCATTTTCCATATTGTGAGTTCTGATTTCTGGTCCTTTTGTATCTAAAAGGATAGCTAAGTTAGTTCCTGTTTCTTCTCTAACTTCTTTAATAGTTTGGATACGAGCTCCATGTTCAGAATAGTCACCGTGTGAGAAGTTAAGACGACAAACGTTCATTCCTAACTCTACCATTTCTGTAAGTCTTTCTTTAGTTTCAGATTTAGGTCCAATAGTACAAATTATTTTAGTTTTTTTCTGTATCATAATATTAATTTACCTCATAATTTTTATCGTTAATATATATTCTAACTTATTTTTCAATATGTTTTCAAACATTTTTTTCAAATTTTTCAACGTTTACAAACAAAGAAAAACGTTTTTTTAGATTGAAAGTTGTTTAGAAACTTCGTAGATTGATAAATCGACATTGTGCACATCGCTAAATACATCTTCGAATTTAGTACTTACAAGTTTGTTATTTTGAATACCTACTGCACGTCCAGATTTCACCTGCGATTAGTAATTGAACTGCGTAGTTACCAAAACGTGATGCTAATACTCTGTCTTGTGCTGTTGGAGTCCCACCACGTTGGATGTGACCAAGAATAGTCGCACGTACTTCTTCACCTGTTAATTCTTTTAATTTAGCCGCTAATTCTTGTCCACCCATTACACCTTCTGCAAGAACGATGATTGAGTGTTTTTTACCACGACTTTCACCAGCTTTAATACGAGCTACTACTTCATCAAGATCTTCTTTTTTCTCTGGGATAAGAAGACTTTCACTTCCTCCAGCGATACCAGCATATAATGCTAAGTCACCAGCATTACGCCCCATAACCTCAATAATAAATGCACGTTCATGACTTGATGCTGTATCACGCACTTTGTCGATAGCATCTACTATTGTATTTAAGGCAGTATCGAAACCGATAGTGTAGTCTGTACAACAAATATCGTTATCGATTGTTCCTGGTACACCGATTGTTTTAATGTCCATCTCGTTACTTAAAGCCATCGCTCCACGATATGAACCATCTCCACCGATTACTACTAATCCATCAATACCTAAAGTCTTCTAAGTTTTTAATAGCTACTTTTCTTACTTCTGGATTAGCAAATTCTGGTAAACGAGCTGAATAAAGCATTGTTCCACCACGGTTAATGATGTTACCTACATCACCTACCTCTAATTTCTTGATGTTATTTTCTACTAGTCCTTTATATCCCTGAAATACTCCATATACTTCCAAACCATTGAAGATTGCTGTTCTTACTACAGCACGCACTGCTGCATTCATTCCCAGGTGCATCTCCACCACTTGTTAAAACTGCGATTTTTTTCATGTAGTTTTACCTTCCTCTGTTTTTTTATTTAGATTAATATTTTTTTAAATTTACTTAACAACAATACCATATTTTTAACTATTTTTTTCTAGTCAAAACATGGTATTGTTTGTTTTTTTGTTCATATTTTTTTCTTATTTATCCTTATATGCTAATTTTTAAAGGCTTTTTCAGGTAGATTTTTCCAAAAATTTATGAACAAATTCCTGTTCATTTTTTTATACACTGTTTTTAGCCTGCGTTGAGTTATTACTACGCAGCATAATCACCTTAACAGCTGATTTATCAGTAATATAACTAGAAATCAGCTGAGAAATCGATTCATCGATGACTGTATAAATAATTTTTATATTTTTTTCAGACAAAAAAATTATTATAATTTTTTTAAACTAGCAAACTTTTTCAAGTATGTATTGTTCCCTATTGTTTCTTACTTGTTTTTTTCAAAGTCATCACTACAAACTCTCCGACCTTTTATAAAAAGTATTTGCGTATTTATAAACACTAGGAAATACCGTTACATCATAATCATTTTTTTACCATCATTAACAGTTAAAAAAATGCCATGTAGTCTCCGTTTTTTTGTTTTTTTATTTCTTTCTTCGTAATAACTTCTACATAACTATCCGTTATATCTCGACCAATATATTGCAGTGGAAGATACGAGTATTTTTCTTTTTCCACTTGAACAGGGTGTTTTAAGAAATATGTACCTGTAACTTCTTTTTCCATTTGAATTCTTTCGGTAATAGAATAGTCCTCAACTTCTTCTACTTTTAAAGTTAGACCTGTTTCTGCGGATAATGCTACTCTAACATTGTTTATATATTGGCGATTATCTTCATAATAATCTTTAACTTTTTTCATAAGCGTTGCGCGATTATAACCAAAAGTATCTAACGCTCCTGCTTTTACTAAAGAAGCTGCAGCTTGATAATCAACTTTTTTATTCATTCTTTTTAGAAATCATCAATATCCAAGTATTTACCAAAGTTCAAGCGATCTTGAACTATTTCATAACTACTGCGGTATCCCAACATTTTTAATAGCAGTTAGCGCGAAGACTATGTCTTGTTTATAAACACTAAAATCACTTAAACTAACATTAACATCAGGTTTTATCAATTTAATTCCTAAATTATTAAGCTCTTGTTTATACTCATTTATTTTTTTCTCACTACTAATAACGTTATTAAGCAACGCCGTCATAAAGTACTTAGTATAATAAACTTTCAAATAAGCTAAACGATACGCAAGCATACTATACACAACCGCGTGACTCTTATTAAATCCATAGTTAGCAAATGTAACGATAAGGTCAAATAAACTCTTAGCTACATTACGGTCGTAACCAGCAGCTACACTTTTTTCTATGAAAATTCGTCCATAATATTCCAAATCTTCTTTTTTCTTTTTACTAACAGCTCGTCTCATATTATCCGCTTCGTTAAGTGACATATGAGCAAAATTCACCGCTATAAGCATGATTTGTTCCTGATAAACAATTACACCATATGTATCTTTAAGAATTTTTCTAGATTAGGATGAGGATAATTTACCTTTTCTTCCCCATGTTTTCTTCGAATATAAGTTTCTATTTGCGCCATAGGCCCTGGACGATATAAGGCATTCATCGCAACAATATCGTTAAACTCCGTTGGTTTAAGAAGGCGTAGTTTTTCCTTCATTCCACTAGATTCAAATTGGAAAATACCTTCCGTTCTTCCTTCCGCAAATAGATTATATACTTTTGGATCTTTATAATTTATCTTTGTTATATCAAACTCTGGATTCTCCTTTTTAATCTGTTCAACAATGCTAGATACCATCGTTAAATATCTGATTCCAAGAAAATCTATTTTTAGTAATCCAACACTCTCAACATCATCCATTGTCCACTGTGTTAAATATTTAGTCATATTAGATTCAGCAAGAGGCGCGTATTTCACAAGAGGATTATTATCACTTATTACAACACCCGCAGCGTGAACTGACGGATTTTTCGGTAGACTTTCTAAACTCAGAGCTATACTAAACCAACGGCGGTTAATAGTACTCTCATTAACAAAATTACGTAATGGCTCAGAACTTTCATAACACTCTTTTAAAGTTCTTGTAGAACTAATATTACTACTAATAAACTTCAAGGCATTATCATCAAACTGCAGAATTCTCGCAGATTCTCTCGCAGCACTTTTAGATTGAAACGTTGTAAATGTAATAATTTGCGCTACCTTATCTTCACCGTATATTTTTCTTCTACATATTTAATGACTTCATCACGACGCGTATCCTGAAAGTCTATATCAATATCCGGCATAGAGATACGCTCTTTATTTAGAAATCTTTCAAATAGTAAATTATATTCTAGAGGATCTGCTTCTGTGATATTTAATAAATAACAAACTAAACTTCCCGCTGCACTACCACGTCCAGCCCCTACTAAAATCCCGTTAGTTTTGGCATACTTAACAAAATCATAAACTATTAAGAAATAGTCATTAAAAGCCCATTTCATCGATGATTTTTCAAGTTCATACTCATAGCGTTTTTTTATACTTGTATAAATCTTTTACCTAATAATTTTTTTCTTTCGCACCCTTTTTGAACTAAATAACGTAGATAGTCTCTTGATGAAAAGTTTTGGAAATACATCTTCATCTCTTTCCATATTTATATTTAGGTAGATGGTATCCTTTAAAATTCTAGATTGTATCGACATTTTATCAATAACTTTCTGCTTGTTTAACTAGTGCTTTTTTTCTAACATTGATTTCAATAATGGATTATCAACATTTAATAAATTCATAAAATCTTCTTGAGTTCTAACAAAGTTTACTACCCAGTCGTCGTAGTTAACTCAGTAATATTAAGTTTGGCATTGTCTCTAATTGCACGACTTACAATTACTTGTTGGTATTGATCATTATTTAAATAAAAAAACTTGGTTTTGTATAAACTACATTTTCATAATATTGATAAAGACTAGCATCAAACTTTTTCATTAAATCCAAAATAAAAAAATCAAAACCTTTTAGCACATCATTTAAGTAGCTAAACTCCATACTATCTCGAAGTTCATCAATAACAATAATTACAAAATCTTCTTTAGATTTTTTTAGTTCTTCGACAAATTTTTTCAATAGACCATTCTACTTTGTTTTCTATCATTGTTGATATTTCCAACAAACGATAAAACATTTCGGTATTTTTTACATAGTATATTGAACTTTTAGAAAACTAATGCCATAACCTAACTTTTATCTCTAAACCGTGCACTAAATCAATATCAAACTTTTTTTAGCGATTTTATGAGCTTTTAATTGCACCATAAAGAGTTGGATCTGTAATAACTACAGTATCTTGCCCGTCTTTTTTTAACTTACTAAATAACTCAGTATATTTGATTGTACTATTTAATAAATCATATGCACTATGCACTTGCAAATTGTAATAAGTCATAATTCTCCTCCTTTCTTTAATAATCTATTTATTTTTTTATTATATCATATTTACATGAAAACTAAATAAAAAAATAAGGACTCTACTAGAGCCCCTATTATTTCATTATCCACAAATCGAATCATCTTCTGCGCTACAACCCATGTTTTCACCTAATTTTTTAGTGTCACTATTGAAGTAGCGATATATTCTTTCTTTATCATCACCCATAAAATATATCGGGTTAAAATCTCTACTATTTAAACTACCATCTTCATTTAACATTTCATCACATATAACCCTACGCTCTATAGTAGCTATAAGTTAGTGTAATCACCGTGTTCTACTATATGCTCTACACGACACTCAATATTTAGTAAACACTCATCTAATAATGGGGCGTCCACCTTTTCACCTAAATCATAAGTAATATCTGCCATACCAATCTTATTTTGACCTGAGTGGAATCCTGCCATCTCAACTTTATTTAGGATTTCTTGGCATGGAATGTTTAAAGTAAATTCTCCATATTTTTTTATATTCGCCACTGCATTGCTTTTGCTTGCTAAACCTATAGTTAATGTATTACCTAATGAGTATGATGAACTCATAGTAGTAACATTATATTTCCACTTACTATCTTTATACCCTATTAATACAACAGGAAATCCATAGTATAGTTTCTTTGTATTCATCTCTGTTTTCATAAATTATATTCCTTTTTATATTTTTCTCTTTTTTTATCTTTTTCGCTATAAAAAAACTAATAGTTTTTTTCACTAGATTGATCTTCTATATATTTAAAATCATCAAATTCTATATTTTTTTATTTGTTCTATATCTGTAACTTTACCTTTAATAAGTTCTGTTAAAAAAATTTTCCACGTGCTTTTTTGGAAATTGTAGAATGAGTTTTTTTAAAACACCCATCCTTATCTTCCATGAAATTTATTTTTTTATAAATTTATCTCGTGAAGCTGGTGAGAAAACCTCTTCGAACTCACTTGATAATAACGATATAACAAAGTCATCATTTTCAATAGCTTTATCATAATCCTCTCTCCAAAAAGTTTTTTTAGAGAAGTATTCCCTATTTTACACTTTTTGTAAAAAATCTAGTCTATGTTCACTTATTGGGTAGTACGCATTTATAACTCCGTATAATGCAGAAGTTATAAAAACATAGTTACTTATATATTCCCTATCCTCTTCATTAAAACTTTGACGAGCAATATTTCTATACATAAGTCCATTAAACAGCTCCAATGCAGGGATAACTATCTGCGTCTTTGCTTAGTTAATTTTTTTCCCAACGAGCATATTCTTCTTTAGCTTTATCCTCTTTTATTTTTGTAAATTGACTTTAATTCATCAATTGTTTTTTTAAAGAAAATTCATTTATTATACTTTTTTTGTTTTTTTCGATAATTTTTTTCCCCAGATACTTTCTCCGCTTTACTATTTAATTCTTTAGCGGTAGGTATTAAAATCTTCATTATTATTCCTCTTCTGGTAGTTCTAGAAAAACTATTTTCTATTAAACTATTAACTTCCATTAATACAAAGTTAAATTCTGTTGCTTCTATCTCTGGATCAATAATTAGAGTATTAAAATAACCAACTACAAAGTCACGATTAGCTATTTCTAATGCAAACATATACTCACTAATTTCATCAACTAAAAAAAGCAGTTTGTTGTAAAACTTTATTTTCAAAAAGTATTTGCGTAATGTACTGATTCCATTAGTCTTCTAACTTTTTAATTCTGGATAGTTTTTCAACAAAACGGTCCCTAATATTTTTGCTAACTCTTCAGTCTTAAATTTATCAGTATTTTGCTTTTTCCTTTTTTTAATACTTCTTTATCTTCTAATTTTTTTCAGCAGTTGAGTTAAAGATGTATGTAAACTATTCATTTTCTCTCCTTAAATTTTTTTCTTACACAATATATTTTTATAAAAAAATTGAAAAAAATCGCTAGTTATAAGGTTCTTCGAAATAAATATTTTTTTCAAAAAAATCTAGAGTTCAATTCAAACTCTAGATTTACCTTACCTTAGCCGTTATAACAATTTATAATTTCGAATAATTTATTTCTAATTTCTTCATTAGAAGCATGCCCTAACATACCTTTTTAATTCCGCTAACTTCTGATCTAATTCATTAACATTAATATTTAACGTAGTATTTTTTTATAAATCATCTCATTATCTGTTTTTTTCACTATTTTCATAGTCTAACGACAACTCTTCATACATTTTTTCTCCAGGTCTAAGCCCTATTTCTTGGATATCAATATCTTTATATGGCTCTAATCCAGATAGTTTAATTAAGTTAGTCGCAAGGTCTATAATTTTTACAGGTTCTCCCATATCAAGTAAGAAGATTTCTCCTGCACTAGCATAATATCCTGCTTGTAACACTAGTTGTGCCGCTTCTGGAATCGTCATAAAGTAACGAATAATATTTTTATGCGTAATAGTAATTGGTCCACCTTTTTTAATTTGTTCTCTAAAAATAGGAATTACAGAACCATTAGATCCAAGAACATTCCCAAATCTTACCGCCGCAAATTTAGTATTATATTTATCCCCTTTTGATTGAAGGATAATTTCCGTAAGACGTTTAGATGCCCCCATTGCATTTGCAGGGTTAACCGCCTTATCTGTAGAAATCATAATAAATCTCTCTACATTTTTCTCAATCGCAACATCCATAACATTTTTTGTACCAAAAACATTATTTTTTATAGCTTCTTGAGGACGACGTTCCATTAAAGGAACATGTTTATGAGCTGCAGCGTGGAATACTACATCTGGTTTATACTTATCAAAAACCTCACCTAATGCTTCTTTATCACGAATACTTACGATTTCTGAAATATATGAGACATTATTATAAGCATCTGTATGACTCTTTTCAAAATCTAAGTCTCTTTCAAGCATATATAGTGCATTTTCATTCACATCTACTAATATTAGATTATTAGGTTTAAATTTGAAGATTTCTCGCACTATTTGGCTTCCTATAGAACCACCTGCACCTGTTACAAGTACATTTTTATCTCTTAAGTAACTACGAACTTCTCCTTGTGAAAGTTTAACTTCACCACGACCTAATAAATCTTCAATTGAGACATCTTTAAGGTGTTTAGCAATACTTCCACCTTCTTCAATAGCTACACCTGCACCCATTACTTTAACAGTTACATTAGTGTCTTTTTAAGATATTTAAAGATTCTATTTTTTTATTATATGAATCTATCGAAGGGATAGCTAAAAAAACACTTGTTCTACTTCATATTTTTGGAATCATTTGTAGTAAGTCATATGTTGTTCCTACTACAGTAACTCCCACTAATAACTGAGTTTTTTTCTATTATCGTCTATTAAACCAACAACATGAGCTTTTAAACACGTTGTTTTTTTAGATAATTCTTTTAATAGAATATACCCTGCATCTCCTGCACCAACTATAAGTGTATTTTTTTATAAACAGTTTTACCATTTACACTAACTTCTCTTTCTCTTAGAGCACGATAAAGCATACGTATAAACATAATTCCCGCAATAATTAATAATGGTGAGAAAATCGCAAAACGTACATTAGAAAATGTATCTGGTAACATAAATTGGTATAATATACTTACGAAAAGATCTCCAATTATTACCGACATACAAATATTGAAAATCTCAGCAACCCCTAAGTATGACCATAGAGATTTATTAATACCAAATATTTTAAACAATATACCATAAATTACTAAAGAAATAAGTAAGAATTCACAGATTTCTAATCCATAAAAACGAATCATTTCTCCAGGATAAGCACTTCTACCTAAAAAGATTGAAGATAGTATCCCTAAAGCTACTATGATTAAATCAAGTAACATAATTAGTTTAAATCTATGATATGTATATAATTTTGATGAAAATAATTTATCCATTATATCTCCTATATCATTAGTACATCAATATACTAATACTACTTAATAAATTCTTGAAGGTAATATTTAAATAAATATTACCTTTAATTTTTTTATTTTACTTTTCTACATTCTATAACCGAAATAACTTGCGCAGAAACTATAATTATAAGAACTACAATACTTATCCTTCTAGTTTCTTTTTATCATAATTATTTCTACAATTTTCTGTACTACTAAAATTCCAATAGCAGTAAACATCGTAATCATTTTTGTTTTTTGATTATCAATAAATATTGCACCTATTATAATTCCCAATGCAACAACTGTAACTAACATATTGATAGCCAAAAACCTTAATTTCTTATCATCCATAACTATTTTTTCCTTACTTTAATAGTAACTTTAACTATTGCAGGATCAGAAGTTACACGTATGTCTTCTTTCGGATATAGCTTCAGATTACTTCGTTCTTCTGTTTCATCTTTCACATCACTCAAGTCAACATCTACTAGCATTTCCGTAAGTTTGTCTAACTCTGTTTGACTTTCCCCACGAACAGTTGCTTTTGTAGCTTCAGGCGTAATACTTACTAACTCATACCCTTCAGGTAATGCGCCTATAGTATTTACAGTTACCGGTACTTCTTTTCTGTATATATTTTTCACTTCAATAGTCATAACTGTAGAACTTGGTTCTATATGTATATCTTCTATCTTATTGTAGTTACTATCGTACGCTACTAATTTAGCTTCTTCTTTTGTATTTTTTTATTAATTTTTCGTTTTATTATCACTTTCAGCTCTTACTTCTCGAATACTGTTAATAGTTTCAAGATCCCCTGAAATTTTAACATGTTCATCGTTAACTTTAAGTTTTTCTACTTCGTAACCCATAGTTAGACGTTCTTTTTTAAGCGTTGGTGTAACAACAAACTCTTTCGTAGTTTTTTCACGTATAGAAACAGTTATCGTACTTGGTTCAGCTGTACCTTCTATACCTTTTTCTAAACCTTCTACATCAAGTTTTACTTTTTGATCATCACCTATTTGTGAATTTTTAAGATTTAGTTTTACTTTGAAGTTCTTAGCTACACTTTCTTTTTGTACTTTTGAAGGTGTTCCACTAAGTTTCACCGAAACGGTATTTGGTACTCCTAAAACATATTGCTTATCTCTATCGTATTCTGCTTCTACTTGAACATCTGTTACCCACACAGTTGCATTATTATCAGTGTTTCCTATAACCGAAAAGTTTTTTATTTTCTCATTTACTGAAAGAAATAATAAAATAGCTATTAGTAATGATATTAATTTCAATTGATTATTTTCTTTTAATCGCATACTAACACCTCTTATATTAGATTTTCTGGAGATTGTTGCCAATTTTCTTCTAAATACTTAGTTAATTCTTTTTCAGAAAAATCAGTAACCAATCTACCATTTTGACAAATACTTATCTTTCCTGTTTCCTCAGATACAACAATAATTATCGAATCTGTTAATTCAGATAATCCTAATGCAGCTCTATGACGCGTTCCGTAGCTACTCGCAATACTTCTATTGTCAGATAACGGTAGCACACAACTTGCTGCACGAATACTTTTTCTATCAATAATCATCGCACCATCATGAAGAGGTGTATTTGGTATAAATATATTTATAATAAGCTCACTAGTTACTTCTGAGTTTATTTTTATTCCACTTTCCACATACTCATCAAGACCTGTATTATTTTCCATAACAATTAACGCTCCTATTCTTCTACGCGCCATGTGTCTTGTTGAGTCAACAACAGCTTTTATGATATGTTCTTTTGTATCTTTTGTTGTATCTTTGTATTTTAGAATATTCGATAACTGGACACGACCTATATATTCCAAAGCACGTCTAAGCTCTGGTTGGAAAATAATCATTATTCCTAAAACTCCCCAAGTAACAACTTGGTCAAAAATATAAGTCATTGTTGTAAAACCTATGAAATTAAAAAATATCTTTAATCCTATGATGATTAAAATACCTTTAACTAACTGCATTCCGCGTGTACCTTTTTAACAAAGTTAAAAGTTTATAAACTAAAAAAACCAAACAAGTAAGATATCTAATACGTGTATTACTAACGATAAAGGTACCAATGTTTGATAGATATTCAGCTATCATAATATTCTCCTTTCATAAACTTGTTAAATAATCATCACTTTTTACAAAATAATCTGTAAAAACGATTCATTTCCATTATTAAATAAAGACATTTTTGGATTATCAAAGCATATAACAATCCACATTTTATTATACCATAAAAAAAGCATAATATCGATACTTTTTTTATTAAAATAAAAGCAAGAAAATATTAGTAAAATATCCTCTTGCTTTATAACTATATTATTTTAGTTTTATATAATTTTCTATATTGTAATTTTCCGCTTCCAATTCGTTTTCATTTCCTAAGATAAGATTAGCTACACTATACCCTATAATTGGACCTGTTGTTAACCCTGAAGAACCTAAACCGCTTATTGCATAAACATTTTTCAACTTAGGCACTTCCCCAAAAAACGGAGAATAATCTGACGTATACGCTCTAATACCAACACGCTCATTAATAATGTCAGCATCTTCTAAATTACGAAGAAACTGCTTAGCTTCATTACCAAAAGTATCTAATTGTTCTTTATCTACTTCCAAGTCAAATCCCATTTCATTTTCGTGAGTAGCCCCTACACTAACTACACCATCTTCAAACGGAATTATATCTAGTTCCCCTTCTGGCATAATAACAGGATAGTCCCCTGTATTATTATCACTTACTTTATAATCACGCAGTTGTCCTTTTTGTGGTCTAACATCAACATCATAACCAAGTGGCTCTAATACATCTTTTAACCATGCCCCTGTCGCAAGAACTACAACATCGTACTCTTTATTATCAATAGCATACTTATCATCTAATAAATTTATTTCTACTTTTTTATTGATAACATTTGCTTTAGATGCTGTAAGCAATGTTTTTACAAAACGTTCACCTTCAACTCGGCCTCCACCACTTGCATAAAGAACATCTCCATTATTATCAAAACTAGGAATAACTTTTTTTGAACTTCTTCTTTAGAGATTATCTCTAAATCACCTATCATCGGAGATAATTCTTTTCTTTGTTCCGCTAGTTCTTTTTAATTCTGGAAGTTTATTTAGCGTCTTTCTTCAGTAAATATACCCCACATTGATCATAGAAATCGGTATTATAACCATCTTTTTTCAAGTCTTCTACTAATTTTAGATAAAAATCCGCCCCTAAACGAGCCATTTTATACCATGGCTTATTACGTCTTTTAGAAAACCATGGGCTTATTATCCCCGCAGATGCTTTAGTAGCTTGTCCTACTCCATAATCATAAAACTGTTAACTCTATATTTTCATCTTTTGATAAATAATAAGCACAAGTAGCACCCACTATTCCTCCACCTATTACAGCTACTTTCATAATTTACCTCACTTTTTTTAATAAATAATTTTTTTCTACTCAATAAAATTATACATCAAAAAAATTATGAACGTAAACTTTTTATAAAATAAAAAGAAACTTTATAAAATTTACTAATTGACATAAATAACTCTTACAAGTAAAATAATATCTATAAAAAAACAATTATGGAGATTATAGAATGAAAAAAACAATTATTATTAACTGTCGCTATCGCAGTTCTTTTCAGGAACAACACTAGGATGCGCTCAAAATAAGAAAGACAACAACAATCAACCTACAACACAAGAAACAAAAAAAGAGTTATCCAATGAGGAGATAGTTAAAACAGCCTTAAACAACTTTCCCAAAAGACAATAATCTTGAATTAGACAGTAAACTAAATATAGCTACTCAAGTTGGAGCTGAGCATATTTCTTTAAATATATTATCAGACATTAAAATTGATGAAAAAGGAAATATATTAAAAAAACTCTTCTAAACAAGAAACTTCTGACGAAGGAAACTCAAATGAGAAAAAAACAAGTTTTCTTAAAAATAGATTCTGGTTATGAAAAAAATTTGATGTTGTAGATGGAAAATTAGTAGCTAAAAAAATTGAAGATGATGCAGATTTTTCTTTCAGCATTAGATCTATTTTTTTCAAAAAGGAGTTCTATATTTGACTTAGTACTAGATAAAAAAATTATGAAAAAAATGATACAAAACTAACATTTAGTGGGAAAAATTAAATTTTCTGAGATAAAAGAAAAAAATTTAAATTGAGTGATGAGGATATGTTAATTGATGGCAATGTAGACTTATCACAAATAAATATACCATTTTTCTTTTAGTGATAGATACTAATACAAATGAAATCACAACAATTACTGTAGATGTGAAAACTCCTATGAATGAAATCATTAAAGCAAATCTTGAAAAAGAAAAAGGACTCAATGGAGAAACAAGAATATGCTGTTGCGAAACAATTACTTGAAGCTATCTCAAAAGATTCTAAAGGAGAGTATGTAATAACTCGAAAAAAACTAATAAAATAGACGAAATAAAATTTAATTAATATAGAGATAAATCTAGGTTATTTTTTTATAATAATCTAGATTTTTCTTCTATAATATAATTACTATTAGTGAGTAACTTTTTAACTTCATGATGAAAGTAATATAATAACCTTTACCTATTTACATTAAAGTACTATAATTAATATTAGATATAGTTTTAATATATAAATAGAAATTTGATTATTAGTGTCTACACTAATAAATGGAGGTTAATATGAGTGAGATTAAATTAGTTCCAAGAAATGAAGTAGATAAAAAAATATACTTGGGATATGACATTACTATATAAAAGCGATAAAGAATTTATAAATTCTTTAGAAAAATATTAAAAAAAGTATCTTAGAATTTAAAAACAACTACGAAGGAAAATTAGCAGACTTAAACATCTTTAGACAAAGCGGTAAAAGAGTACGAAGCTATGTATGAAGAATTTTATAAACTTTCTCACTATGCAGAACTTCCTATGACTGTTGATAGATTCAATGAAAATGTAGTTAATAACGCTACTCTTTTTGAAGAAGTATCAACTCTTTGGGCAAGCAACCTTAGCTTTTTCGACACAGAATTAGTAGGATTGGACGAAAGTTTTATAAATGAATTTGTAGAAAAACATAGACCTGATTTAAAAATATTTCTTCGAAAAAGTTATTTTAGAAAAAAAACATACTCTTTCTAAAGAAGCAGAACAAGTAATTGCAAACTATGAAAGTCTTCCTAACTTTTATAATTTATACGAAGTTACTAAACATGAAGATATGCAATTCGATAGTTTCGAAGCTAATGGTAAAACATTAGAAAATAGTTTTGTATTATATGAAAATTTACATGAGATGGATAATAATAAAGAAGTACGTCGTGGTGCAGCAAAAAGTTTCTATAAAACTCTAAATGCATATAAAAATACTTCTGCGAATGAGTATATCTCACAAATCAAAAAAGAAAAAATGATTGCGACTATGCGTGGTTATGATAGTGTTATAGATTTCCTACTAGACAAACAAGATGGAAATCGTGAACTTTATGATCGTCAAATTCGTACTCTTATGGTGGATCTTGCACCTCATATCCGTCGTTATATTAAACTTCTTGCACGTGAACATAATATTAGCGACATGCAATTTGCGGACTGTAAAATTAATTTAGACCCTACTTTTGAAGTAGATATGAGTATTGCAGAATCAAGAGAATACTTGAAAAAGGCACTAGGTGTTCTTGGAGAAGATTACCTTAATATGATTGATGAAAGTTATGATAAACGTTGGACTGACTTTCCCTCAAAATATCGGTAAGAGTACTGGTGGATTCTGTGCAACAGTTCCAAATGTAGCTCGGATTCATCCTACTATCTTGGACAGGTAAAATGAATGAGGTATTCGTTCTAGCACATGAATTAGGTCATGCTTATCACTTTATGAGCACAGGTAAACACCAAACAATGTTAAACAACGACTGCCCTCTATACTTTGTTGAAGCACCATCTACTTGTAACGAAGTAATAGTATCAAATTATCTACTAAAAACAAATACTGATGCGCGCTTTTAAACGTTGGGTAATTAGTAATATGATTAGTAGAACATACTTCCATAATATGGTTACTCACTACTTAGAAGCAGTATATCAAGATAGAATCTACAAAAAAGTAGATAATAATGAAATGCTTAACGCTGATGTTCTTTCTAAAGTAAAACGAGAAGTAATGGAAGAATTTTTCGGAGATAGTTTAGTTGTTAATGAAGGTGCAGAATTAACTTGGATGCGTCAACCTCACTACTATATGGGACTATATCCATACACTTACTCTGCAGGTCTAACTATCGGAACATCTATCGCTAATAAAATAGATAAAGATTCTAACTACGCTGATGTTTGGTTAAATGTCCTTTCTCAAAGGTAGCAGTATGTCAGCATTAGACCTTTCTAAACTAGCTGGTTGCGATGTAAGTACAGATGAACCATTAAAAGAGGCTATCTCTTATGTAGGTTACTTAGTTGACCAACTTTATGAACTAACTGATGAATTAAATAAATAATAGAAAAGTACCGATTGAAATTTTATTCAATCGGTACTTTTTACTACCTACTACATTTTACTTAATTTTTCAAAACATGCTCGTTCACATTCGATAACTGCACTTCTAAAATTATTTTCTTCAAGTACCCTTACCGCTTCTATCGTACTTCCCGCAGGCGAACAGACATCATCTTTAAGTTTCCCTGGATGCTCATTTGTTTCAAGAACCATCTTTGCTGAACCTAATACAGTATTCGCAGCCAATCTATATGCCACATCTCTTCGCAATCCATTAAGAACCGCACCATCAGCTAATGCTTCTATAAACATATAGACATATGCTGGACCTGAGCCACTAATCGCTGTTAATCCAGGCATATCTTTTTCGTTTATTACCTCTACTTTTTCCTATATTATCGAAATAACTCTACTATTTCAGGTTTGCTCATCTTTACTAATAAGCTCACTAAAGCTAACTCCTATTACTCCAGCTCCTACTTCTACAGGTGTATTTGGCATAATTCTTACTACTTTTGTTTCTGGAATAATAGCTTCTATATCTCGTATTTCTACAGATGCTGCCATTGAAATTACAATTTTATTTTTTTAGTTCATCTTTAATTTCCTCTAATACCTTTAGCTACTAAGTAAGGGTTTTACACCTATAAATACTATATCACTCTTTTTGTGCCAATTCTTTTTAAACTACCACATGCTTGGACACCCGTTTTTTTGAGCTGCATTTTGAGTACTACTATCAGAAGAGTTTCTAATAAAAAAATATCATTAGCTCCACTTTACCTCCCAGCTAGTATACCCTTTTAATATAGCACCACCCATATTACCCAGCACCTATAAAACCTAATTTCATAATATTTATCCTCCTTACTTTGTTAGTCAAATTTTTACTATTATTAATTAATCCAACTTTATTATACCATACTTATAGTATTTTTATTTTTATCATTCTTTATTATTCTAGAAAATCATATTATTATTAAGGAAGGTATGCTATACTAAAAATTAAATATTTAATAATTTATAGAGGAGTACAATTATGGACAAAAAGTTGGAAAGAAATATTTAAAAATTATCCCTAAAAAGAGAAGAACTTTCTATTACAATAGATGAAATTAACAATAAAAGAAAAAAACTACAACTATATATCCACCGGAGAAAATTAGTATTTAGAGTTTTTGATTTACCACTAAAAGATATTAAAGTCGTAATACTAGGTCAAGATCCTTATCATAATCCCGGACAAGCGTGCGGACTTAGTTTTTCAGTTAACGATGGAGTACCCCTTCCAAAAAGCCTTATTAATATTTACAAAGAACTCTATGATGATCTTGGGATCAAACCAGCCAAAACTGGTAATTTGGAAAAATGGTTTAAGCAAGGGGTGTTTTTATTAAATGCAGTTTTAACAGTTGAAGAAAATTCACCAGCTAGTCATAGCAACCTTGGGTGGCAAGATTTCACGGATTATATTATAACAACTATTTCTAAAGAAAATGATAATGTCGTATTTATATTATGGGGAGCATACGCGAGAGGTAAGCGAAAACTTATAGATCAAACAAAACATAAAATTATAGAATCTGCACACCCTAGTCCATTATCTGCTTACCGTGGATTTTTTTGGTAGCAAAAGTCTTTTCTGAAACAAATAACTATCTAAAAGAAGTCGGGAAAAGAACCAATAGATTTTTAATCTGGAAAAATAATTTATTTTAAGTAAATTTTTAAGTAAAATTTTAAGTATATTTTTAAGTAAGAGTCCCTATAATATTGTCTTAAGCAAAAAAATAATGAATTTTTCTTAACTTAACGACACTTGTCGTTTCTCCCTTTTAAGTTAGAAAATGTTTTTGTTTAAACCAATATTTCGGTTAATTCTTTATGATATTAACAGATAATAAAACTTTTTTTAATTTTTTTCATAATGTGGCTTGTCGCTCCCTAGGCAAGCTCATTCTCCCTTTTAAGAGTACATATTACTCTTTTTGTTATTTGTATATAGATATTAGAGAACTTAATTTAGTTCGTAAAAAAAGACGTACACATCAACTTGTGTACGCCTTTTTTTATTTATATTTTTTTAATAGTAGATAAAACTTTCAACATAGTACATAGTTTTATTTTTGTCCATTTGGATAAACTTTATTATTTAATCTAACTGTCATAAGACCAGTTGGTTTATTAGTTGCTACTGTTACATAAGGAATTAAGATTTTATCCCCTTCTACTTTCCAATCTTCTGTTGGAGCAAATATAGAATTAGTAGTTCCACCATAACCTACTACACTACGTATAGCAAACATATTATCTTTTTTTGAAGTAAACAACAGTGTTATTATCTGGTACTAATTTTTTTCTAATTCAGCTGGAGTGTATTCACTTTTTGCTTTATTTGCAGTAACTAGTTTTACACCATTTTCAACAAATAATTTATTTAGAACTGCATTAACATTGTATGTTTCAGCGTTATTTGTATTAAGTCTATCTAATAAATTAGCTGCTGGAAGATAAACAACTTGATTTTTGTGTACTAGAGATACTTGCACTAAATCTTATTATATCTATCATTTTTGAATTTTTTAGTATTGCTTAAGCTATAATTAATAACGTTTAATAATTTTTTTCTACTTCTTTAAAGTTATGTTTATAGCCATTATTTTGTTTTTTTCAGTAGCTTTAGAATTATCATCAGCTTTTGGATTTTTTTGTTCAGTTGCTTTTTACATCGTTATTGTTTTTTTAACATTTTTTTGTTCAACTGATTTTTTTCTCATCTTTTTTTACATTTTTATTATTTTGTTCAACTTTATTATTAGCAACAGTTGCTTTATTGTCACTAGCATTTTGTTGAGTTTTTTTAGTGTTTTGAGCTACTTTGCTGTTATCACTATTTTTTTGTGCAACTTTGCTAGTAGTATTGTTATCTTTAACTACTTTATTGTTTTTCTTCACTATTTCTAGTTACTTTGTTAGCATAACTGCTATCTTGAATAGCTCTATATATATTTGAATTATTTTGAGCTATTTTACTAGTTTTGATCATTGTAATCACTAGTTGCTTTTATAACCCTGTATTGTTACCGTTATTTTCTTGGGCTACATTATTATTACTATTCTCTTCAGTTACATTATTTCCCATTATCATTTTTTTGTCTTTATTTTCATCTACATGTGCAATAGCTACTTTTTGATGATTCATTAGCTATTATCTGATTTTTTTGTGATGAAGTATGTGAGCACCCTGTTAAAAAGTCCCTACACCTAAAATAAATACGCCTGTTGTTTTTTTAATAATTTGTTCATAACTATACCTTCTTTCTAATAAAAAAAACTATTTTCAATATTTTTTTACAAACTTTATTATACTCCTAAAAATTTCAAAATGCAATACTTTTTATTACAAAATTGTTACAAAAAAATATTACATAGATATTTCTAATCGTCATTAAACATTGATAAATTAACATTTACAAGTATTGCACGTTACTATTTTTTTGTTACAATATTACAATTATGTTACAAAAATCTTAGATTCTATTAAAATGTATTCATATTTTCTCTTTATCTTGTATAAAGATACATTTATTTGAACTTGCTAAATGTTTATAGTAAAATATACTCGATAAATATACTTATAAGGAGATTATTATATGAATAGAGTTGCTATTGTAAGTGCAAAACGAAGCCCTATTGGAAGTTTTGGAGGAAGTCTTAAAAATGTTTCTGCTGCAGCTTTAGGTTCAGCAGTTGTTCAAGATGCTTTAAATAATATAAACTTAGACCCATCACTTGTTGATGAAGTAATTTTTGGTAATGTTCTTCAAGCTGGACTTGGGCAAAATATCGCGCGCCAAATAGCTGTTAATGCGGGTATCCCAAAAGAAAAAAGTGCTTTTACTGTCAATAAAGTTTGCGGATCAGGATTAAAAAGTGTTATTTTAGGAACACAGGCTATTCTACTAGGAGATAGCGACATAGTAGTTTGTGGTGGTGTAGAAAATATGAGTGCCGCACCATTTGTAACTAGTTCACCTCGTTTTGGTCATAAACTTGGTAATTTTGAATTAGAAGATAGCATTATAAAAGATGGATTAACTGATGCTTTTGAAAATTATCATATGGGTATTACCGCAGAAAATATAGCTGAGCAATTTAATATTACTAGAGAAGAACAAGATAATTTTGCTTTATCTAGTCAACAAAAAGCTAGTTCTGCGATAGAAAATAATAAGTTTGTTAATGAGATTACCCCTATTACAATTAAAACTCGTCGAGAAGAAATTATATTTGATACTGATGAATACGTTCGCCCTGAAACAACTCTAGAATCACTATCAAAACTACGACCAGCATTTAAAAAAGATGGTACAGTAACTGCTGGTAATGCTTCTGGAATAAATGACGGTGCAGCATGCGTTATTTTGATGTCTGAAGATAAGGCAAATGAATTAGGTCTAGATATATTAGCTTATGTAGATGGCTATGCTACAGCTGGTTTAGATAATAAAGTTATGGGGCTTGGACCAATTCCTGCAACTCAAAAAGTGTTATCAAAACTAAATCTAGATATTAAAGACATAGATTTATTCGAAATGAACGAAGCCTTTGCTTCACAATCTATTGCTGTTACACGTGAACTTGGATTAGATAGTTCAAAAGTTAATATTAACGGTGGTGCAATAGCGTTAGGACACCCTATCGGCGCAAGTGGTTGCCGTGTTCTAGTTACTTTAGTGCATTCATTAATAAATGAAAATCAAAATCGTGGACTTTGCTCTCTTTGCATCGGTGGAGGACAAGGTATTGCTATGGCAATTTCTAAAAAATAAAAATATGCTAATAGAGGAAGGTTTCTTCTCTATTAGCTCTTTTTTGTGTCTTTATTTAAGTTTAATTTAAGTATACTATATTAAAATTTGAGTGCTATACAACTTTTTAAAAATTTAATAGTCAAACTGTGGACTATTTTTAAAAAATCTTATACAATAGTAATTGCGATAATTTTTATTTTTGACATAAGTATATGATTATTATAAATCCATATACTACATAATATTAATATATTCTATAAATAGTATTTATAGAATAATTACGTAGATCGAAAGGTAAAAGGAAATGAAAATAGGAATTGATAAAATAGGTTTTGCCATGCCTAAGTATTACTTAGACATTCGCGATTTAGCGACTGCTCGTGGCATAGAGCCTGATAAATTTACTAAAGGATTACTTCAACTTGAAATGAGTATTCCCACCAGTGTCTCAAGATATAGTTACTCTTGGGGCTCAAGCAGCATTTGAAATTTTTAGATAAAGAAGACTTAGAAAAAAAATTGATATGATTATAGTAGGAACAGAATCAGGTGTTGACCAAAGTAAAGCCTCTTCTGTATTTATTCATGGATTATTAGACATTCAACCATTTGTACGAGCTATAGAAGTTAAAGAAGCTTGTTACGGTGCAACTGCAGCTTTAGATTTTGCAAAAAATCATGTTATGAATAATCCTGAATCAAGAGTACTTGTTATCGCTAGTGATATCGCTAAATACGGAATCAAAGCTTCTGGAGAATCAACACAAGGAGCTGGAAGTTGCGCAATGTTAATCACTAATAATCCCTCGTATTTTAGAATTAAACAACGATAACGTGTGTCTTACTCGTGATGTTATGGACTTTTGGCGTCCAAATTACTCTCAATATGCCTTTGTAGAAGGTAAGTTCTCTACTGAACAATATTTAGGTTGCCTTACTACTACATGGGATAAATATTTAGAGAAAAATAATAAACAATTAAGTGATTTTGATGCGATTTGCTTACACCTTCCATATCCAAAATTAGGATTAAAAGGTTTAAACACATTATTAGAAACAGAATCTGATGAAGCTATTAAAGAAAAATTATCAGATCGTTTTAATGAATCTATTTTATATAGCCAACGCGTTGGTAATATATACAGGATCATTATTCTTAGGTTTACTTTCTCTATTAGAAAATAGTACGAACCTTAATCCTGGGAGATAAAATAGCATTATACAGCTATGGTAGTGGTGCAGTTGCTGAAATCTTCAGTATGACTTTAGTTCCAGGATACGAAAAACAACTTAAACAAAATCGTTTTGACGAATTTAATAGTAGAACACGTATTTCTATAGAAGAATATGAAGAAATGTTCTTTAGAGATACTACTGTAGATAGCGAAGGAAATCTTGATATTTCTGATATTAAAGACGATAGTAGATTCGTATTAGAAAAAATAGAAAATCATAAGAGAATTTATAAAAAACAATTTTAAAAGAGGGAATTATGGGAAACATTTGGAGTAGATTTTATAAAAAGAATAGAGCCGAACGCCTAGAAGTTATCGAACAATCTAATATTCTAGAAGAAGAATATCTGAATTTAGTTAAAGACAATACTGTTTTAGATTACGATACCGCTAATAATATGGTAGAAAATGTTATTGGAACATTCTCACTACCTTTTAGCATAGTTCCTAACTTTGTTGTTGATAATAAAAGTTACGTAGTCCCAATGGTAACAGAAGAACCTTCTGTTGTTGCAGCTTGTAGTAACGCTGGGAAAATAGTTGCTTCTTCTGGCGGATTTACGACTACAATTCATGATAGAAAAATGATCGGGCATGTTGCCTTGTATAATATTTCTGATACTGATTCAGCAGAACAAACTATTCTTAAAAATAAAGATCTACTTCTTAAAACAGCTAATGAAGCCTACCCTTCTATCGTTCAACGTGGTGGTGGTGCAAAAGATATTAACGTTAGAGTTTTAACTGAAGATGGTACTACTTTTGTAGTAGTATATCTTATTGTTGATACTTTAGAAGCTATGGGAGCTAATATGTTAAATACTATGTTAGAAGCTCTTAAAGTTTCTCTTGAATCTCTTACTGGTGGAACAGCTCTTATGGCTATACTATCAAACTATGCTACTAGTTCATTAGTTACTAGTAGTTGTGCTATTCCTTTTGAAAAATTAGGAGAAAATGGTAAATACTTAGCAGAAAGAATTGAGCTAGCGAGTAAATTCGCTCAAAGCGATGTATATCGTGCTGCAACACATAACAAAGGTATCTTTAATGGTATCGACAGCATTGTTATAGCAAGTGGTAATGACTGGCGAGCTATCGAAGCCTCTTGCCAAAGTTATGCTGTAAAAGATGGAAAATATAAAGGATTATCTACTTGGCGTTGCGATTTAGAAAACAACCTATTAATCGGTGAATTAACTGTACCTATGCCAGTAGCAAGTGTCGGTGGTTCTATAGGAATTAACCCTAGTGTAAAAGTAGCTAGACAAATGCTAAATAATCCTGATGCTAAAACTTTAGCAAGTATTATTACATCTGTTGGTTTAGCTCAAAACTTAGCTGCCTTTAAAAGCTTTAGTTGGAGATGGTATTCAAAAAGGACATATGAAACTTCACGCTAAATCACTAGCTATTTTAGCTGGAGCTACTAATGATAATCTAGATTTAGTAGTTGAAAAATTACGTGAACAAAAACATATGAACCTTGCTATCGCAAAACAAATAGTTTCGGAATTTAAATAATTTAAAAATCATATACAAAAAAACAACTTCAAATTTAGTTTTTGAAGTTGTTTTTATATTTTCTTAATATATTAAGCGACTTTTTTTATATCCTGCTCTAGCTGCAGCTTCTTCTGAGCTATAAACTACTACATTATTAGGTGCTACCTTATTATAAGATGGATGACCTGGAGTGTAGTATTGACCACTCTTCTTACTTGCTCTTACTACAACCTTTTTAGCTTTTGGTTGTGGTTGCACTTGTTTTTTTGTGCTTGAGACTGTTGAGCTTGTGAATTATTTTTATCTTTTGCTTTGGTCCGCTTTTTTTCTTTTTCTGTAGACTTAGAATCTTTGTCTTCTTTTTCTTCTTTGTCTTCTTTATTTTTCTTTTGTTTATTATCTGACTTTTTATTTGCAGCAGCTAATTCAGCTTTTTTCTCTTCTTCATTTTTCTGCTGTTCTTCTGCTCTCTTTTGTTCTTCTGAAGATTTTCTTTCTTGCTCTTCTTTTCTCTTCTCTTGATTTATTCTTATATTCTCTTCTTTTAAAGCCGCACTATGACGTGATGTTCCAAACAATGCAAAAGACATAACTATTGTCGCAAAAATACCTAGAACTACTTTTTTTAATCTTGTTTTTCTCTGAATAAATTTTATTATAGGTGGACACAAAAAGATAAGACTTGGTACAAATACTACGAGTGCATAGACTATCCCTTGAGTTACTAATACCATTAATGATATAAACATAAATATTATAAAAAAATTAGCCATAAAAATTATATGTCCGTACTTATGTATAAAATTTTTTTCACAGTTCTTCTCCTTATTAATTAATTCTTACTTTGACTATTTTTATCATGTTTTTATTAGAATATACAATTATTTTTCATGTAATTTATACTTTTTTTATGCACAAAACACTAGATTTATGTAAGCATTTTTGTTGTTAATTATCAAAAATATTTCTTATAATTAATATATATTAATCAGAAAAAAATCGGGAGGATTACAACTATGACTTTTTAAATTACCTGAATTACCTTATAGTTTCGATCACTTAGAGCCAGTTATCGATGCTAAAACTATGGAAATTCACCATGACAAACACCACGCAGCTTACGTTAACAACTTAAACGCTGCTTTAGAAAAACACCCAGAAGTTGAAACTGGATGTGTGTGTAAATTATTAAAAAATATCGAAAATGTTCCTGCTGACATCCGTCAAGCAGTTATCAACAACGGTGGAGGGACACCACAACCACTCTCTATTCTGGAAATCTCTAACTAAACCAGATTCTTCTGAATTCGGTGGATTAGTTAAAGAAAAAATCGATGCTGAGCTTGGTGGATACGAAGAATTCGTTAAAGCTTTCTCTGCAGCAGCTGCTACAAGATTTGGTAGTGGTTGGGCTTGGCTAGCACTTGATAAAGAAGGTAAATTAGTTGTTACTTCAACAGCTAACCAAGACTCTCCTTACTTAACAGGTCTTACTCCAATCCTTGGATTAGACGTTTGGGAACATGCTTACTACCTAAACTATCAAAACCGTCGTCCAGACTACATTAAAGAATTCTTCCGTGTAGTAAACTGGGACTTCGTAAACGAACGTCTAGCTAAACACTTAGAAAAAAATTAGGTAAATAATCTTTGAAAAATCACCTCTGTAATATTCAGAGGTGATTTTTTCGTTCTTGCAATTGGAAAACTTTAACTAAATTTAAACTATTTCTTATATAATTTCTAAGATTTATTAATAGCGTGTAGTTGGTCTATTTTTTTAAATTAGCTAACTACCCTATTTTTTTATTTTTATGAAAATTAGATTTGATTTGGAGGAAAAAAACTATGAGTAATTGGAAAGCTATTGTTGCTTTTTGTAGGGGTAGCTGTATTTTACGAAGTATTAGTTTTTACTTTTTATGGCTCGGCTTAAAATGGATGTTGACACCTTTTTATCTCACCTAAAAGTAAAGATTAGTTCTTGGTATCTTATTCTTTATTTTTTTGCTAACTTTTCTATTTTAGCTTATATGCTTCGTCTAGGTGCTCCATGGGTAAACTATGGAAACACTTGGTATTTCTACTTCCTAAACGGCGTAGTTATAGCTGTAATTTTATTAGTAGCAAAATTAGTATTAAAGCTATTTAACTTTAACCTTTCTCAAGGTATAAGTTTAGGTATAACAAGTATATTCCTTGTCGGAATGACCACTTTAGGGTTATATTGGGCATACTCACCTATAGTTAAAAGTGAAACTATAAAAGTTGATAAAAAAATTGAAAAACCTATAAAAATAGCTATGGTATCTGACTTACATCTTGGAACATTTTTCGGAAATGGTCAACTTGAAAAATTAAATAAAATCATTGAAGAAGAAAAACCAGATGCTATCGTAATTGCCGGTGATATTATGGATGATGATATGGTTATGTATAAAAAGCGCAATATGGGTGAAACACTTAGCAAATTATCAGCTCCTCTAGGAGTGTACGCTACTATGGGGAACCATGACCGTGCAGCTCAAGAAATAGTAGAAGAAATATCTAAGACAGGTATTAGACCTCTATTTGATGAAAGTGTTAATCTGACTGATGATGTGATTCTTGTTGGACGTAAAGATAGAAGTGTTAGTAAAAATAGATTGGCTACAGAAGATTTATTAAAAAATGTTGACACAAGCAAAACTACTGTTTTAGTGGACCATCAACCTGATGCTATTGACCATCACAGTACATTGCCTATAGATGTTCAGTTATCAGGGCATACACATCGTGGTCAAATATGGCCTATTAACTATATTACAGATAGAATCTACACACTTGATCATGGTTATGCTAAAATTAATAATAAACACTTCTTTACTTCTGCTGGTTATGGTTTTTGGGGACCACCTTTTAAAACTACAGCTCAAAGTGAAGTTTGGATGATAACAATTGAAGGCAAATAATAAAGAACAACCTAGAATTGATTTCTCAACTCTAGGTTGTATTTTTTTTATTCTCGATCAAATTTATTTGTTTGTTCATCAATAAATTCTTTTGTTAAAATACTCATCTATAGAATCCTTTTTGCTGTAATTTATAATCATCTCTAATAGAATCCCATAGTTCTTTAGCAGTTCTTTAAATCTACACCATAATGCTCTCTAATTGTCTTAATATTCGCAATATCTCCTGCCTCTGGATTAATCACTTCTCTTAAATCAGAAAAAAATCTTCAGCAATTTCTTTTCTTCACTTCGAATTATAATTTGATCTTACTTCATCTTTAATAGATTCCCATAATTCTTTAGTATCGCTAAGTAATAGTTCTGGATATCTATCTCTTAATAATTTAATATTATTAATATCTCCTTTTGAAGCATCAACAACAGAAAATAATTCATCTTTATAACTTTCTTTTTTTAGCTCTTCTAGTTTTTTTCTTTACTTACTTTTTCTTTTTCTTCAAAATCTGCTTTTGATTCACTATTTCTAGTTGAGAAGAAAATAAATATTACTAGTGCTAAAAACAACAATTAAACCTATTTTTCATACTTAAATACCTTTATCTTTCTTAATAATTTCTAATAACTTTTTAGCTTCTGGATATTGTAGGAAAATAAGCCTTTTCTTAATGTAGCTATATTTAGTGCATCACTTTGGCTAAAATCAATTAATCTTTCCAGTTCTTTTCCTATAACTTTTTACTTTGCAATCTTTCTAATGCTTCTTTACTTTTTTTGCTTTACGTTGCTTGTTCTTGTCTAATACTGATGAAATTATCGCATAAACAAATATAAAAACCAAGCATAACATAAATAGTATTCATATTCATAGTTATATCTCCTTAGTGCTTTCCAAATAAGTTATTATTATTATACACTTTTTTGTGTTTTTTGTAAAATTGATATTCAGCAACCTCAACTATCTAAAAATTGATTTTTTAGCTATAATTTGTTATCATTAATTGTACTTTAATAGAAGGATTTGTAGAAACTATGAAATTTTTTTAACTGATATAAACAATGAAAAAAATACACAGAATTTATTAAAAGCCATAAACATGGGAAATATGATGCAAGCTATTGAATGGTCAGCTATTAAAAATACATGGGGAGCTGTTAGAGTCGCAGTATCTGATGATGAGGATAATATTATTGCCGCAGCTCAAGTTTTAACTCGTAAAGGACTTTGGTATGTGCCACGTGGCCCAATCTTAGACTACAACAATAAAGAATTATTAGGATTTTTCTTAACTAATCTTAAGAAATTCGCTAAAACTAAACAGGCAAAATTAGTTAAACTTGATATCCCTATAGCTGTTAAAGATGAAAAATTAGCTAACTTTAAAGATGTTGATGTAGATCGTAGTAACGATGAATTAATAAAAACATTTAAATCTTATGGATATAATCACAAAGGATTTAGCCTTGATATGAGTAGCACTATCCAACCTCGTTTAATACCGTTACGAAGTTAGAGCAACCTGTACCTGATTTATTCTCAAAAGATACACGTCGTCTTATCCGTGATGCAGATAAAAAATTCGTAGAAGTTAGACGTTGTGGAAAAGAAAACTTAGATGATTTCTTATTTGCCTTAGCTTGTACTGAAAAGAGAAAAAATATTTCACTTCGTGGACGTGAATATTTCGAAAATCTTCTTGATACATTTGGTGATAATGCCCTACTTTATATTTCTTATATAAATGTAGAAAAAGCTCTTAAAGAGTGTCATAATCGTAAAGAAAATTTAGAAAAAGAAATCGAAGAACTTGGAGAAAAATCTCCTAAGAAAAAACGTACTTTAGAAGAACAAGTAGCTGGAACAGACAAGTTAATCGCGCTATTTAATGGACTTGAGATTGAAGATAAGTCTAAAGACCAAGTAATTAGTGCTGCGATTACTATAGCTTATGGTAACCATGCAGAGATTATTTATGCTGGTATGAATGAAGACTTTGCTAAGCTTCCTGCACAATATAAAGTATTCTCTGATACAATGAAAAAAGCCCAAGAAATGGGTATTAGCGAAGTATCTATGGGAGGAATCGAAGGAAGCCTAAACGATAGCTTACTAGGTTTCAAATCTAAATTCTCTCCTAATATTGTTGAATACTATGGAGAATTTGACTTAGTTATCTCTCATGTATTTAACCTAATGTATAATTATGGTCTACCTTTACGTAGAAAAATCTTAAAATTAATACATAGATAAAATTTAATCCCTAGAACAATATAGTTCTAGGGATTATTTTTATTCTATTATACTAATTTAAACACATCGTTTAAGTTTTCAGCCATTGTTGGGTGAGTAAAGATTTGGTCTCTAATATAAGTATATGGAATTTTGTTATCAATTGCCATTTTAATAATATTGATTATTTCTTCAGAGTTTTTACTAAATAATGTTGCTCCAAGAATTAAGTTAGTGTCTTTATCTACTACTACTTTAAAAATTCCACGTGGGTCTTGGTTTACAGCTCCTCTTGGCATATTCGCAACTAGTAATGATCCTACCGCTACATTGCTATATTGAGCTTTAGCTTCTTCTTCATGTAATCCTACATGAGATAATGCAGGTGAAATAAATGTAGAATATGGTACATTTTTACGATCAGCTGTAGTATATTCTTTTTTACCATGTAAGTATCCATTAACTATTCTAAAGTCATCTAATGATACATATGTAAATTGTAATCCACCATTAACATCTCCTACTGCAAATACATTCTCAACAGCTGTTTGACAATACTCATCTACAACAATTGATCCGTTAGGACGTAATTCGATATCTGTATTTTCTAAGCCTAGATTTTCTGTATTGGCACGACGACCTGTTGCATGTAATACTGCTTCAAATTCTAATTCTCCGTGTTCTTCAGTTACTACAACAACATTTTCTCCGTTGTTACGAACTTCTTTAGTTGTAGAACCTAACTTAAATTCTACACCTGTTTCTTCTAAGTAACCTTTTGCTAATTCTGCAACATCTGCATCTTCTCTTACTAGTATTCTATCTGAATGATCGATTACTGTAACTTTTACTCCTAGACGAGAATATAAGCTTGCGAACTCTAGTCCGATATTACCACCACCAATAATACCTAATGTTTTTGGTGCTTTTTCTAATTTTTGTAATTCTGTGCTATCGTAAACATTTTTAGAAGTTGTTAATCCTGGAATTGGTAATACATTGTTTTTTTAGCTCCAGTGTTAATTACCACAACTTCTCCTTCTAATTGTTTAGTTTCACCATTTGCTGAGATTTCTACTACTTTATTTGATACAAATTTTGCACGAGCAGTATAAACGTCTACATTTGGGCTATTATCTAACATAGCAAAGTTTTTAGCGTTTAATTTAGCTACTACTTTATCTCTTGTAGCTTTAGCTTCATTGTAATCTTTTTTATTATCTGCAGCTACGATAAGAGTTTTTGTTGGGATACATCCAATATTTATACATGTCCCTCCGTACATTGCGCTACTTTCTTCAACAACAGCTACTTTTTTACCTTCTTTAGCAAATGTAGCAGCTAATGTTTTCCCTGCTTTCCCAAAACCTATTACTAATAAATCATATTTAGACATAATTTTATACCTCATTTTTTTATTATTTTTTTCAAAAAAATTAATCATTCTTGTTTAACCTTTAGTCTTTATTTTTAGTCCTCTTTTGTTAACTATGCAATATATCTGCCTACAGCGTTTTCTTTTAAATATTCTGATTTATTTAATATCAATTCTCAATAAAATTTGATATTCTTCGTTATTATGGTATAATATGCTTTGTATAAATTTGAAAAATTTATGGAGGAATACAATGTCATTACCAAATTGTCCAAAAATGTAATAGTGAATATACTTATGAAGATGGAACTATGTTAGTATGCCCTATGTGTGCTCACGAATGGTCACCAGAAGATACTAGCGATGTTGAAGAAGAAAAAGTATATCGTGATGCTAACGGAAATGTACTTCAAGATGGAGATACAGTATCAGTAATCAAAAGACTTAAAAAGTTAAAGGTAGCTCTTCGACTCTAAAACAAGGAACACGTGTTAAAGAAACATTAGACTAGTCGATGGAGACCACAATATAGACTGTAAAATCGATGGTTTTGGTGCTATGAAACTAAAAATCTGAATTTGTTAAAAAAATATAACAAAAACATTTACAATAAATAATTTTTTTAAGCAGTAATTTTTAGAAAATCAAAACATTTATAACTAATTATAGATTTGCTAATTTTTACTGCTTATATTATGTCTAAATTTAGTTGAAAATTCTACATTAAGTATGAAAACTATTATTTTTCAACGATTTCATGTATTCTGCTATTTACAAAAACATATTTTTTTCTTGTATAATATACACATGTCTTTTTAGAAAAATACAATCGTGAAAATTAGTTAATTGTTATAACTTAATATTATTAAGTTATTCAATTTATCTAATTAAAAAAATTTAGTAAAGGAGAATTTTCTATGAGTTTTTATAAAAAAATACCATTATTAGTAAAGCTTCTTTTAGCTATTACTCTTGGGATTGTTCTTGGTAGTTCACTACCGACTTCTATTATTAGAGTCTTTGTAACATTCTCATCAATATTTCAGTTCATTCTTAGGGTTCACTATCCCACTTATTATTGTTGGATTTATCGTTCCTGGTATTAGCCAAGTTTCTAACAATGCCGGAAAATTATTAGGTCTATCAACTGGAGTTGCATATGTTTCTACACTTATCGCAGGAACATTCGCATTTATCGTTGCTAAATTTACATTACCTAGCATTCTTGCTAATGCAACACTACAAACTTTCCAAAACCCAGAAGATTTAATGCTTAAAGGTTATATCGAATTTAAGATGACTCCTATCTTCGATGTTACAACAGCACTTGTTATCTCATTTATTCTAGGTATCGGAATTTCAGCAACACAATCTGATAGCTTAAAACAAGGATTCAATGACTTTGGAGAAATTATTGAAAAATTACTTTCTTCAGTAATTATTCCATTATTACCATTCTATATCCTTGGGGTATTTATGAATATTACTGCTTCTGGTGAAGTATTCAAGATTCTAAAAATCTTCATCATGGTATTCGCTGTAATTTTATTACTACACTGTATCATTATTATCGTTCAATACCTTGTCGCTGGTAGTGTAAATGGTAAAAATCCATTCAAGATGATTCTTGCTATTGTTCCCAGCTTATATCACAGCAATAGGTACTCAATCTTCAGCTGCTACTATTCCTGTAACACTGAAAAGTACTAAAAAAATGGGTGTAGATAAAAATATCGCAAACTTCACTATTCCGTTATTCGCAACTATCCACTTATCAGGTAGTACAATAACATTAACTACTTGTGCCACTGCAGTTTATTGGTTACAACACGGAGCAACATTCCCAACAGCAGCTGTTATGATTAAATTTATCATACTACTTGGGGTTACAATGGTTGCTGCTCCAGGTGTTCCTGGTGGTGGTGTAATGGCAGCTCTTGGACTATTACAATCAGTTCTTGGATTCAATGAAGTTATGTTATCACTTATGATTGCATTATACATCACTCAAGATAGCTTTGGAACTGCATGTAACATCTCTGGAGATGGTGCTTTATCTGCTATCGTTGATAAATTAAATAGAGTTTTCTTTAAAAAAGATAAACAACAAGACTTAGCATAAAAAAATAAATAGTAAGCAGAAATTTCTGCTTACTATTTTTTTATTTTAGTTTATATTTTAATCTTACTGGATTATGATCACTATATCTGTAGTCTTGATCCTAAAGTTTCTACACTAACTACTTCGATATTATCACTTACCATATAACCATCAATAATAAATCCATAAGTCCCTTCACTACCACTTACGTATGGTTTATTATTAAGCCTCGCTGAATTTTTACTTTCATCATAAACCAATTTAAATCCTTCTGGAATTAAACTCTTATCAAAGTTCTCTGCACGCCATAGATCCTCTGGAACCTTATTGATTTCTTCTTTAGATAATGTTTTTAGCGATTGGTTAAAGTCTGCACCTACCAGAACATAATTTCCTTTTTTGTACTCTTTTTGAACAAATTCTACTAGCTGTTTAGTTTGAGCTATTTTACCCTTTATTTTCCTTATCATACGCATCAAAGTGCGCATTAATAATAACTAATTGCTTATCACTATTTTCGACTTTGCTGTAAATAACCGAAAATCCACGTTTTAAATTCGCTAATTTTTCTGGGAAAGTAAATGGAATTGGCATTTGATAACGTTCTGCACGATCAACATTGTGTTTTGTAGCTGTATAAATACCACTATTTACCTTACCTAATGTTGGCCATGGATAAGGGAATATACTTAACTTTAAAATTATATGCCTAAAATACTATTTAAACCTAGTTCTTTATCTAAATATGATACTTGGTTAATGTTATAACTACGTTTTTGAATCTTCATCAACTTCTTGTAATAAAGTAATATCTGCATTTTTCATCTTTTAATTATTTTGGGCTATATTTTTAATATTTTCTTCTACATGGGCTTTTATCAAGTGGTAAGACCATCTTTCCTCCATCCATAAAGAAATCTTCATCTTTATCAAGACCTGCATAGCCAATATTCCAATCAAGAGCGGTGTACTCTTTACCTATCTGCACACTCTCACTTTTCTGTTTTATAGTATTTTGTAGAGTTAACACTTCTACATCCTGCGGTTTATATTCTGTCGCCATTAAATACCCTACTAACGCTCCAAAACATAAAACTAGCGTTAAAAAGTATACTACCTAATATTTTTAAATAACTTTCTTCATAGCAACCTCCTTAGATTTAATTCGCTATATTTTTTTAAAAAAAGATTGATTACATAGCTTTCCTAATTTTTTTATATTTAGGTTGGTTATAAATCAATCTCTCTATCATTATTTTTCTATTTGTTTTTTATCAGGAACTTGAGATATGATAATACCAGCAAAATACTATTAACATACCTAATCCTTCACGAATACCTACGTGTTCATTAAGAATCAATACTCCACCAATTACTGCAACTATCGACTCTAAACTTAAAATAAGAGATGCTGTATGAGGTGGTACATTTTTTTGCCCTATTATTTGTAAAGTATACCCTACCCCACTTGAAAGGACACCTACAGCTAGTAACGGCCAAATCACACTTAGTATATCAGCAAGTATAATTTTTTCAGTAAAGACAGCAAATACTAAACTAAGGATTGATACAACTACTAATTGAACAATTGATAAAAACATTGAGTTAACTCTTGCAGCTGAATAGTCAATAACTATTATATGAATACCAAATAACAGCGCACTAATAAGAACAACTATATCTCCTATTTCTAAGCTAAATTCTCTTTTACTGAAATAAAATAAAAACCCAATTACAGCTAATACTAATCCGATAATAAAAAAATTTATTTAACTTATTACCTAGAAAAAAATCCCAATAAATGGAACGAAACATATATATAATACTGTAATAAAATCCTGCTTTTCCCTGCCGTTGTCATACCCTACACCTACTTGTGATATGTACATTGAAACAAATAGAACAATCCCACATATTATACCCTAAAATCCATTCTTTTTTTCTTAGATACTTTCATTGCAAGATTCTTTGGATCTTGACTTTTATATAATGCTGGCATTAATACTGCAGAAAGAATAATAAAAAAATAACTGCAATTACTGATCTAATTCCTACTACTGTAAGAGGTCCAAGAACTTTACTAGCAATATTTTTGCCAAATAAATGCAAGTCCCCAAACGATTGTTACCATAATTAACAAAAACTTCTGAAATAAATTTTTCTCACACTACACTCTCCTTTATTTTAAATTTCATTCTTATCCTATACCATTGTATATTTTTTTAAAGATAAAAAAATTCAACTATAATTACTAATTTTTTTAAAAAGATTTTAGATTTTTAATTTTAGATATAAAACTTCATAAAAAGAAGGTTATGTAAAGATATATTCTCTACATAACCCTCTTACATAATACTATATTAGTAGATTACTCTTTTTCTGGAGCGTCTTTAATTAGTTCTAATTTTTTTCAACTGGTAAGTATCCTTTTGTGAAATCTTCTACGTTAA
>BNJU01001527.1_pt1 | contig 139225 bp, 189 predicted proteins | sample 8539281 | NCBI WGS metagenome assembly BNJU01 (sample SAMD00202456, study PRJDB9452) | human saliva metagenome | isolation source: human saliva | place: Japan
AAGCGAGATTAGCTTAATTAGCGCAAATAAAAAGAGCGGTCAAAAACACAGCATTTTTGACCGCTCTTTTCGATCTATGGCGTAGGAGGATCCATTAATTCAAGGATTTTATCGGTAGGCTCTTTTATATCGAAACTCGATCCATTAATAATGAAAAAGTCTCGTCATTTTCGTTTGCAAAGCAGCATGAGAAATTAGCTTACCTTTCTTATTACGCAAATCGATAGTAACTTGACTGATGCTCGTCTTATCTACTGCTCTTTCTTTTTATTTATCGTCCACAACTGATTATTTTCTGTTGGTGGAAGAAAAAGAGTCGCTTCTGGCATAAAGCTTGTAAGTAAGCATTATCTATCGTTTGATCAGCCACATTCACATCGTTTTTCATGTAGTGAATGTTTTAAGATTATTTAGCTGACCCAAAGCTTTCCCCTTTGGTGGTTTCACATTTTACAACATCAATGACGCTATCACTGAGATTCATAGCATTCTCATTTGCGAGCGAACATGCTGGAACGGCAGCCCAAAATACCCAAAAGATATTTTTCATTAAATTAATCTCTAAAGTTATTAAACTGGAATGGTTGGCCTAATTCCGCGCCTTTTCACTAATTGAATAACAGCTTGTAAATCATCACAGGGATTTACCGGTTACACGTACTTGTTCACTCTTGAATTTGAGTTTGAACTTTGATTTTGAATCTTTCACTAATTTAGTGATTTTTCTTCGCCATCTCTGTTTCAATCCCTTGTTTTTAATTTGATTTCTTTGGTGTAAAGTTTACCGTGATGTTCACTTTCTGTTGGAATATCCAACGAGCTATGCTCAATGCCACGTTTTACAAACGTACCAATTAAGATTTCAATTAATTGTTCTAATTGGAAATCTGATTCGGTCGTCACTTTCACAGTTTCGCTTTTTTTCATTTAATTCAATGACCGCTTCCACGCCACGAAAATCATAACGTGTACTTAATACGCGGTTTGCATTTTTCAACCGCATTACGCACTTCTGTGCATAGTAATTTCAGATACGATGTCAAAAGATGGCATAAATTTTCTCCCAAAATCAATTAAATTCGATCATTTGCACTAAAAAGACATAAAAGTGCGGTTAAGTCAGCAAAGTTTACCACAATTTGCGCTTGTTGTTGCACCTTCGGTTTGGCATGGAATACCACGCCTAATCCGGCGACATTCATCATGCGCCAAATCATTAGCCCCATCACCAATGGCGAGGGTGTGTTTGCGTGGAATATTGTATTCTTCAGCGAGTTTTTTGCAAGGTATTTGCTTTGTATTGTCATCGACCACGCTACCTTTACATTGCCGGTAAGCGTGCCATCAATAATTTCAAATTGATTAGACGCCGCAAAGTCGAGGTTTAATAAACTTTTTAAAGTAATCAACGAAATAGGTAAAGCCACCAGAAGCAATGGCGGTTTTCCAACCATGTTGTTGTAATGTCTTAATGGTTTCACTAAGCCTGGCATTAAAGGCAATTTTTCACATGCACTTGCTGCAAAATATTTTCTGGCGCGCCTTTAAAAGTGTGCTCACTCGACGACGCAAACTTTGTTCAAAAATCGAGCTCGCCACGCATGGCGCTTTCAGTAATGGCAGAAACTAATTCACCCGTGCCAGCCAGTTTAGCGATCTCATCGATACATTCAATTTGAATGGCAGTAGAATCCATATCCATTACCAATAAACCTTTTCTGATAATTTTTGCATCAAAATCCAGTTTTGGCGATGTCTAATTGTAGGGTCGTGAGCATGGGCAATAAAAATCAGCTGAGCCATTTGCCTTTTTAAAAAGAACAACGGTATCAACGTTCCATGCATCAAAAACACAGGAAAGTTTGACCGCACTTTTGTTGAAATTCGAGTAATTTGCTAAATTCAGCGTTGTACCGTATAGAATAAAGGCATCTGTTTCATCGAGCTGAGGCAAATCAGACGAAAAGTGCGGTGGGGAAATTGGGGATATTTTTGAGTAATGCTTGCAAGGTTTTGAATTTGCATAGAAAATCCTGTAAATTGTGAATACTCATCTATTCTAGCCGATCTTGGCGAGAAAAATGGAAAAACAACGTGCAATTAATTAAAGAAAAACTTCAAAAATCACTGATGTTTGGGCTCATCGTGCTGCTTTGTATCGGTGCCATGGCGGTGATTTTGTTTGGTGTGAAACAATTTAAGATTGGTTCACAGCTTTCAAATGTGAATCAAGTGGCAAATTTGTCGCATATTTTTGGTTCGTCAGCAGGCAAATTTATTTTCAGTTTTATTAACTAATAATGCGAAATCCGATCAACTTGTCGAAAATCTAGATAATTTAGTCAAAAAGAAAACTTTGTGCTCGATGCGACCATTTATGATTATAACGGCAAGGAATTAGCACAAAGTACCAATACCGGCAATCTTCGTGAGCAACTTGGTCTAGAACATAAAAAATGAAGGTGAGTTTTCAACACAGCAAATTGTTGAGCCATTTACTCTGCTTCCAATAATGCCGTTCGTGGCTTTTTGCGGGTGACATTTGACGCGCAATATGCGCAAACGACGCAGAGCAAAATTAATCAAGTCTTCCACCGTTTATATGGTGAAATTGTGGTGGTCTTTTTATTAGGCGCTTTATTCGCCAGTTCCATTCATTATTTTTAAGTCATTATCGTCGAACATATCGAAAACCAGTGGAAACTAAAACGGTAGTTAATTTGCAAGGTAAATCGAGTAGCCAGCGTTTTCATCAACGTCGTCGTAGAATTTGATCAAGGTAAATAAAATTGCAGATATTGCTCAAGTCAATCAGTAAATAGGTTAGAATACTCAAATTATTTAGATGAGGAGAAAAACATGGCAACTCGTAGACAACTCGCCAACGCAATTCGTGCGCTATCAATGGATGCAGTACAAAAGCAAAAATCAGGCCACCCCAGGTGCACCAATGGGAATGGCGGATATCGCTGAGGTATTATGGCGCGATTTTCTTAAAACACAATCCAAACAATCCTAAATGGGCTGATCGCGACCGTTTTGTGCTTTCTAACGGCCACGGTTCAATGTTGATTTATAGCTTATTACATCTAACAGGCTACGATCTTTCTATCGAAGATTTAAAACAATTCCGTCAATTACATTCTAAAACGCCAGGCCACCCAGAATATGGTTATGCACCAGGTGTTGAAACCACAACTGGGTCCGTTAGGCCAAGGCATCACCAATGCAGTAGGGATGGCGATTGCTGAGAAAAACCTTAGCAGGCCAATTTAACCGTGAAGGCCATGAAATCGTAGACCACCACACTTATGTGTTCTTAGGCGATGGCTGTTTAATGGAAGGGATTTCTCACGAAGCTTGCTCTTTAGCCGGAACATTAGGTCTTGGTAAATTAATCGCATTCTACGATGACAACAACATTTCGATTGATGGCCATGTAGATGGTTGGTTCAGCGATGATACTGCAGCACGTTTTGAAGCTTATGGCTGGCAAGTGATCCGCAATGTGGATGGGCACGATGCTGAACAAATTCGTGCCGCAACCATTCTTGCTCAAGCAGAAAAAGAAAAACCGACGTTAATTATTTGTAAAACCATCATCGGCTTCGGTTCACCAAATAAATCTGGCTCTCACGATTGTCACGGTGCACCATTAGGTGATGAAGAAATCGCATTAACCCGTAAAGCACTAGGCTGGGAATATGCTCCATTTGAAATTCCGGATGAGTACTATGCTGAATGGTCTGCAAAAGAAAAAGGCGCTGCAGCAGAAAAAAATCTTGGGAAGAAAAAAATTTGCGGCTTATGCTAAAAGCATATCCAGAACTTGCTGCAGAATTTACACGTCGTGTAAACGGTGAATTACCAGCAAATTGGGCAGCTGAATCTAAAAGCGTTCATTGAAAATTACAAGCTAACCCTAGCAAGCATTGCAAGCGTAAAAGCATCACAAAAATGCTATCGAAGCTTATGCACACGTATTACCTGAATTCTTAGGCGCTCAGCAGACTTATGCAAGTTCTAACCTTACTTTATGGAGCGGTTCTAAACCAATCCCGTGCACAGAAAACGTAGGTGGTAACTATATCAACTATGGTGTGCGGGAGTTTGGTATGTCAGCGATCATGAATGGCATTGCCTTACACGGCAGTTTCATTCCTTACGGCGCAACCTTCATAATGTTCTACGAATATGACACAATGCGGTGCGTATGGCGGCATTAATGAAAACAACGTGCTTTATTCGTTTATACTCGCGACTCATGATCGGTTTAGGCGAAGATGGTCCAACTCACCAACCAGTTGAGCAAACCACCTCATTACAGCTTAATTCCAAATCTTGAAACATGGCGCCCATGTGACCAAGTGGAATCAGCTATCGCATGGCAACAAGCGGTTGAACGTCAAGATGGTCCCAAGTGCGTTGATCTTTACCCGTCAAAACTTAGCCCAAATGGACCGCACTTCTGCACAATTAGATGCAGTTAAACGTGGTGCTTATGTGTTAAAAAGACTGTGATGGCACACCAGAGTTAATCTTCATTGCGACAGGTTCTGAAGTGGAATTAGCAGTGAAAGCAGCAGATGTATTGAGTGCTGAAGGGTAAAAAAGTACGTGTCGTCTCTATGCCAAGCACTAACCGTTTCGATAAACAAGATGCAGCGTACCGTGAAAGCGTATTACCTGCAGCTGTAACCAAACGTGTTGCGATTGAAGCAGGGTATTGCAGACTTCTGGTATAAATACGTTGGCTTTGAAGGTCGCGTAGTAGGGTATGAATAGCTTCGGCGAATCAGCACCAGCAGATCAATTATTCAAACTCTTTGGTTTCACCGTGGATAACGTGGTGGCAAAAGCAAAAGAGATTTTATAATTATTAAAAATAGATAAGGGCAGGTATGACCTGCCTTTCTTTTTAGAGTGCGGTCAAAAATAAGAAAATTTTTGACCGCACTTTGTTTTATCGTCTTTCCACCTTGTTATCTAAGCCTTTTTCGTCAATCCATTGAGTTAGCTTTTTAAGTTTGTTAAAATTTGCGGTACTTTTTGCAATAAGAATAAAAACGTAAAAAGTGAGTTCGGAAGAAGGTAGCTGGAGAGTGGGGAATTGCCCCTACGCCGACGAGGTAAAATCTTTCAGGCGCAATCGCAAGATTGCAGGGACTGTTACTGGACGAACCCTTGAGAGATCCATTGCATTTTATTGATGTAAATGGACGCCGAAGGCTCAAAAGAGCGGTCGATTTTTTCGATTGTTTTCCAAACGCTCAGAGCAAAAAGGACAGGGCAAAAGACAATCCGTATTATCAAAAATATTTCTATCGGGATTCTTCTTGTCTCCTTGTCGAGTTTATTTGTATTTTTAAACGACGAGGAATCATCAATGTCATTACAGACAATCTTATCTGCTATTAGTAGCTTTGTATGAGGGACCGCCCTACTCATTCTATTGTCCGGAACCGGACTTTATCTCACCCTTCGTTTTAGGTTTCTTGCAAATTCGTTATTTTGCCTCGTGCATTGAGCTATTTATTTGCTCGTGGTGCGAATAAAGGTAAGGGATGTATCTTCTTTGCCGCACTTTGTACCGCATTACGGCGACCATTGGGACAGGGAATATCGTGGGTGTAGCGACTGCAGTACAAGCGGGCGGACCTGGCGCGATTTTTTTGGATGTGGCTGGTTGCATTATTAGGCATGGCAACTAAAATACGCTGAATGTTTACTTGCCGTGAAATATCGTGTGCGAGATAAATACGGTTTTATGGCCGGTGGGACCAATGTATTACATCGAGCGTGGTCTTGGTATTAAATGGCTAGCCAAATTATTTGCGCTCTTTTGGGGTATTGGTGGCCTTTTTCGGTATTGGTACCTTCCCTCAAATAAATGCCATTACGCATGCGATGCAAGACCATTCAATGTACCCTGTTATTATTACGGCAACAGTGGTGACGGTGTTGGTCGCCATGATTATTCTCGGTGGTGTAAGACGTATTGCGACAGCTTCTGCAGTGATTGTGCCTTTTATGGCAATCGGCTATGTGGCTACCTCAATTATTATCTTAGTGGTAAATTACGATAAGCTGCCCGCTGCGATCGCATTAATTATTCACAGTGCATTTAACCCTCAAAGCAGCTTTAGGTGGCGCAGTTGGTTTTACAGTGATGAAAAGCCATTCAATCGGGTGTTGCGCGCGGTATTTTCTCAAATGAATCTGGTTTAGGGAGTGCACCTATTGCAGCAGCAGCGGCACAAACGAAAGAGCCTGTTCGCCAAGGTTTAATTTCGATGACAGGGACATTTTTAGATACCATCATCGTATGTACGATGACGGGCTTAGTGCTTGTGATTACAGGGCATGGAGTAACCCTGAACTTTCAGGCGCGAGTGTTACCAACTACGCTTTTGCACAGGGCTTGGGCACATTAATCGGTGCAACCATTGTAACGGTTGGCTTATTATTCTTTGCTTTTCACCACAATTTTTAGGTTGGTGTTACTATGGTGAGCGTTGCTTTCCTTTACTTAGTTGGTATCCGTGGTATTAAATTTTATCGTTTCATGTTTATTGTTTTGGTCGGGGCGGGTTCATTCCTCACCTTAGATTTAATCTGGATTTTAGCGGATATCGTAAATGGTTTAATGGCCTTCCCAAACTTGATAGCATTAATTGGTTTGCGTAAAGAAATTATTTCAGAAACTAAGGATTACTTCGAACGTTTAAAAGCGACGCAAACATGATCAAGATGAATTAGCCTAATTCATGTCATAAAAAGAAAAGGAAGCTGAGTGCTTCCCTTTGTTGTTTACAGCTTTACATCATAACAAGTTTGCACAGAAAGAAAATCATATTTTTGCAGAAATTAGATCCCGATCATATTTTTTGAACATTTGTTTTTATTTGACCTAAAAGCACTTGAAAAAGCAGTGCAAGGTCGATATGTTGTTATTAAAAGATGAACTGAACCGAAGGGTTCATTTAACCAAAAAGAGGTAAAATGCTATGACACTCAATATCACAAGCAAAACAAATGGAAATCACCCCTGCAATCCGTGAACATGTGGAGGAAGACTTGCAAAATTAGAGAAATGGCACACTCAACTGATTAGCCCTGCACTTTGTTTTTAAGTAAAGTGCCAAACGGCTTTTTCTGTAGAGGCTCAATTGGAACCCCGTTAGGTAATCTACTTTAGCGACAGCAACCGCTGATGATATGTATAAAGCGATCAATGAAGTCGAAGAAAAATTAGAACGTCAATTAAACAAACTTCAACATAAAGGTGAATCTCGCCGAGCAGATGAGCGTTTGAAAGATTCTTTTGAAAAAAATAAAAGAATAGTGAGTGAATAAAAGGGCGAACTGATGTTCGCCCCTTTTTATTAAGGGAATAATGAGTTAAAAACGAATTTCAACAGATGCTGCGAAATTACGTCCTAGCGCATAAAAACGTCTCTAAACCTTTTCCTTCTTTATCTATAGAATCAGTAGTGCTTATTTTGTTAATACCACGTAAAAGTATCCCAAGTGTGATATTTACGATTAAATAAGTTATAAAGCCCTGCTCGTAGTGTGATATTTTTATTCACTTTATAGAAACCATATAGATCGAATAAGACAGCTGAATTATTGAGATAAGGGTAGCTTTTTGACTTCTCTTTCAAAGTTAGCCGTGTACTGTACTATTGGGCATCTTTAGCTTTCTTCGCACCAAGGTAACTAGCTGCATTAATTCCCCAAAGGTCATTTGGATCTTCATAGCCGATACCTAAAAATCACTTTAATTGGCTGAATAGAAAGTAAGCTTGCTTCAGTGCCACTCAAGTTTTCCCTTTGGCATAACCGAGATTTAGCTGTAAAAATTTCCAACCTTGCTGGAATAGCTGAAGATAAACTCTGATCCAAAGTTAACTTTACTGTGAATTCCACACCAGAAATTCGAGCTCGATCAATGTTAACTGCTTGTCTGAGCGATAGTTGTGTAATAAGCTTGCTGTCCATAGCTGCACTATATGCATTGTAATACTGATTCCGTTTTTTATAGGTTGATTCCTGTTCAGTTAGGAAGTTTTTATAACGAGTATGATAAAACGATTTAGACCCAAATGAACCTAATTGATGCTCTGCTTGAATATGAAATAGATTGATTTAGCGCTTGTTCAGCTTTTAAATCAGGGTTTGCTATCCAGTTACCCAGCTGGGATGTTATAAGAGAAATACATCTCTGAAGCTGTTGGAATACGGAAACCAGTAGAAATGTTATAGCCTATTTTTCCAAATATCATTAAGTTGAGCATCTAATCCTAAATGAACCACTGAACTTTGGAAGGTATTTGATGCGGGTTTACTGCTACAAGCACGACAAAGTTGCATTTTAAATCTTGTGGCACTAATTCATCCCAATCATAACGAATACCAATTGACTAGAAAAGATGTCATTCCATATCACGTTATCTTGTAATTGAGCAAAAGAATGAACGTGTTCTGACTGGATGTTGAATAGATTCACTATCTTTTGCACTACTGATCCATCAGCATTTATATTTGGATATTCATGATCATTACGATTATCAAAATCTTTTTGTGAAATACCGGTTCTTATAGTAAATTGATGGCTACCAAAATCTGCTTTCCCATGGCATGAAAGATCGGCTCGCAAACGATCCACGCATAAAGCGAGTATTCATGCTGGTATCCTGAATTTCGATATAAACGTTTTTTCCGATAGTATGCTAAAATCAGCATTATAGCGATACCCACCTTTTGTAGTTATTTCTGAACCAATATTTGTTTTTGCCAAATCTAAAGTCAGTTTTTAGGTAACTTAACCAACGATTATTTTTCCGGAAAATATTCGTAGAGCAATGTTAGCATTATAGCGTTTACCAATATCTTTAGATTCACGCCAGAGCCCTGCATAGCTGGTAAGATTTTTCATCAACAAAAGTTATTTGCTTTTTGTCGCATTAAATGATGCACTTATGCGATGCGATCGGCGTAATAAAATAGCCAATTTTAGCTAAAGTAGCTATGATTTTATGATGTGATGGGATCTGGGATGCCCGAGCATTACCAAAAGATATCTTGACCGTTTTCCACGGCTTTTCATTTCATGTCCATGACGATAGGAATAGAGTAAGAGTTGCATCAAATTTGTCATCTCTATAAGCAACACCCTAAAGTGTGTGTCCATTCGCGATTTTTGACTAGCATAACCATTTTTAAGCAATACACCCCATTTTTGATTTGGCAGAATAATATCCTCTGCACCTAAGAGTGCGATAGTTTACTGAACCTCCCTAATGATCCACTTCCTGCATTGAAAGAGATCTGAACCTCGCATAATATCAATACCTTGTACCAATTCAGGGATCGATGCTTAGATCGTGAGCTATTAAAGTTACCATAACGAGCATAAAGTGAGTTTTCTTCTGATTCAGGTAAATTAACGCCATCAACACTAATACCAACGCGGTTGCCTTCAACGCCTCGCATTGCAAAAGCCTTTATTGCGACGTACCATTATCGCTAATGCCGACATCAGTTGCATAACGCACTAAGTCATAATTATCAGCAAACTAAAGTTCTTCTTGAATGAGCTTTACGAGTTTTTTTATTTGATTTCGCTTTTGATTTCAGTGCATTAGCATTAACCGTAATTGTATCTAATGTTGTTTGTTCTTCTGCGTAAGCTTGTAAAGCTAAAGGCTACACAGAATGCACCTAAAGAAAGGGGAAATTTATGAGTCATATTTTCACCTGAAAATTTTATCTGATTTAGTAGAACTTTCGGAGTGAATTTTACAAAAGTTAAAGAAATCTTTACAATGCTATTGCAAAATTATTTTTCATTTTCTGTAAATTGTGCACAGTCTCATTTAATCTAAAACATAAGACAATAAGGATTCTCTATGAGTAAAATTAAACTTTCAATCATTGCTCTTTCTTGTGTTATGGCATTAAGTGCTTGTTCTTCTAGCTCGAAAAGGCGGTACAGATAATTCAGAGCAGATTCGCCAACTCGAGACTGAATTTCAAAGAATCACAAGCAATAGCTGAGCAGTTATCTAAAAAGCCGAGGACTCTTTGAAAAAGCAGAGTCTAAAAACAGATGAGTTCATAAAACAAAGCAGAAGTAGCAACTCAAAGTAGCTCAAAAGCAATGGCAATCAAACTGAAGAGATAGCAACTGCACATGATAAACATCATCTATCGAGAAAAACTGCAGAGGCAAAAAGCTAAAAGAAAGCTCAGAAAAAAATTACTTGACAAGCTGATGAAAAATCCACAGTATTCATTAGGTGATAAAATTTTTCGGTGGCATTAGTGGGTGAGATGACAGATTACTATTTCAGGTGGTGTTTTAGATCTGGAGAAAAAAATGATGCATCTCGTCCATTAAGCTACGAGATATTCGTGATCTACTAATCACTGATGAAAATGGTCAAATTAGTGGATATCAATATTTTGAGAGAAGCAGGAGATATGGATCCATGGAGCTTTGGTGAAGCATATCACGATCAATATAATCTTCGTAAAGAGCGACAAACAATTTTTAAGTAATAGTAACTTTCAAATCTAGTGCATTTTGGTACTATATATTGATAAATTAACAGGTAATCAATATTTCTTTGCACAAGGCTTACCAACAGCTGTAAGTCAAATTCAACCGCAGGTCAAGTGGAGTATAAAAGGTGGTGCTGTTTATAAGAAAGATGGTGAGCAAAATTATAGTGAACTACAGGAGATGACAGCAACAGCAGATTTTGCTATAAAGTTATTGATATCAATATTGCAGGAAAAAGCAAATGCCTGTACCAGGATATGAAACTTTTGGTGGTAAAATCTACAGGTAACAGTTTTGCTGGGGAAATGCGAAATGGTATTAAAAACCCAAGGTGGTTTTCTTTGGTAAAAATGCACAAGAAATGACAGGGTTATTTATTAATGAAGCAGATCAGCTCGTGGTGCATTTGGTGGTATTAAGCAATAATATCTATAATCAATAGTAAAAGGGCGAACATAATGTTCGCCCTTTTTAAATATCTTGAACCACTAATTGCAAAGCGTGACGCTGAAATTGTTTTGCTTTTACGGTGTTTTAAAGCGTCTTAGACACAAGTTTGCGTGAGGCTGAAATATCTCTTGATGCTTTTTTTCTTTAAGAAGGTTTTTCTTTTTAACATCTTTTTCTCCTTGTTTTCTTTCTGATTCAATAAAAACGCTGTTTTTCTGACCGCACTTATTCTGTTGCAGTCGCTTGGTTTTCTTGAACACGATGATAATTCACAATACTGTTCATATAACGGCGGATATTCTCGACATATTGATAAGCTTCATAACCGCGAGCATAGCCATATTTTAAGTTAGAATAATGACGCTTTTCCGATAATAGCTGAAGATTATTTTTTACATCTAACCAGTTATCAGGATTGCCGCCTAATTTTTTAGTTAGGCGACGTGCATCTAAAATATGCCCTAATCCCATATTATATGCAGCTAAAGAATACCAAATTCGATCTTCTTCTGGAATACTGTCTGGCATTTGGTCGAGTAGCCAATGCAAATATTCCGATCCCGCTTTAATACTTTTGTTCGGCATCCGTGCGGTTATTAATATTCATCCGTACAGCGGTATCTTTGGTGAGCATCATCATTCCGCGTACACCAGTTGGAGAGGTAGCATAAGGGTCCCAATGCGATTCTTGATAGGCTACAGCGGCTAATAATCGCCAGTCTAAATTCCCTTTGTATTTTTCAAAGAGCGGTTGATATTGAGGCAGAATTTTTCAACTGACTCTAAATAAGCCTGAGTATCCACATAATCAAAGGCGGTAATATGACGGAAATATTTTTTTCCTCAATGCGATCAATTAATCCTGTTTCAATGGCATTATTCATAAAATCCAACAAGCCTGCTTGTAGCTCATTATAGGATTTATTGGAAAGATACCAATGCACGGTCATTTCATCCGTTAGGTCAAATGCAATCGCTAAGTTAGGGCGAATTTGTTGTGCTGCCGCCACATCAATACTATTTGCAATGGTATAAGGAATTTTGCCTTCCGCTACTTGAATCAATAATTCTTCTTGGGTTAATTGCTTGTTATTCTGCCATTTAAGTGCAGGAAGTTTTTTCTGTGCAAGGGATAATAATTTTTCTAAGTCTTCCCCCGCAGAAATAATAATTTCTTGCTGGACTTGCGCTAAATCTTTCGGACGATTTTCACCTTTTTTATACACAAGCTGCCAAGAGGCAGAAGTATAAGAGGGCCCTAACTGAAATTTTTCTGCACGTTGAGGCTGGAACAAAAGATTCGCAGCAGCAATATCAATATTATTGTTCTCTAATTCGTTAAAAAGTTGATCGTTATTTTCTAAGGTTTTAATTTGTAAGCGAACCCCTAAATAATCAGCAAAGTTTTTTGCTAATTCGTATTCCAAGCCTGATTCGCCTTCATTCCCAATAAAATAGTAAATGGGATTGTTAATGGTGCCGACAATAAGGCTACCGCGATTTTTGATCGTAGTGTAAGGGTTTTGCTCCGATTGCATAATTTTTTGCCAAGGGAAGACCATATCAATTGCCCAAAGTAATAATGCAAAAGCAGCAATAATACGTAAAAATAGACCTTTCAATAGATAAACCTTATAAATTGAGATAAGAGACGATTGTAACGAGAATTAAGACAATAAAAAAGCCCCTTTTACTTCAAGGGGCTGTTAAATAAGGATTAACGTTGGCGATCTCGGCGACCACGTTCATTAAAAGTGCGGTCATTTTTATCGTTAAATTTACGCTGACGACGTTCACCATTACGTTCACCACGGAAGCGATCTTGACCTCGGTCTCTACGTTCATTACGGCGACCATCACGACGGCCTTTTCCGCCAAAATCGTTACCACCACGTCCGCTGTCTGATTGTGTCGCGCCCATAAAGCTCATTTGCATTTGTTTATTTAAAACGCGAGTTTTACCGAATTGTTGAAGCAACTCTTTTGGCATGCCTTGTGGTAATTCAACGGTAGAGTAGTCATCATAAAGTTTGATATGGCCAATGTAACGGCTGTTAATATCACCTTCATTTGCGATAGCGCCTACGATATGACGCACTTCTACACCATCTGCACGACCTACTTCGATACGATATAAATCCATCGGTTGTGGTGTGCCGTAGCCTTTACGTTCACCACGACGTTCAGCTGAACGTGGATTTTCGCGACGATCACCGCGATCATTACGGTCACGACGGCGTTTATCCATTGGTGGATCAGGTGGAAGAATGAGTTTTTGTTTGCTGAAGCAACATCAACATCGCCGCAGCAATATCTTCTTGATCCTGATCTGCCGTGAATAAATCTTCCAATAAGCTACGATACATTTTCGAGATCGTGATGTTCCAATTGCTTGGTAATCTTGTCTTGGAATTTTTTACGACGACAGGCTTGTAACACTTCATGATTTGGCAATTCAACTTCATTGATTGGTTTTTTCATCAAGTGTTCGATATTACGAAGTAAACGGCGTTCACGTGGTTCAACGAATAACAATGCACGGCCAGAACGACCTGCACGACCAGTACGGCCGATACGGTGAACGTAAGACTCTGCATCAAGCGGGATGTCATAGTTCACTACAAGACTGATTCGTTCAATATCGATACCACGCGCAGCAACATCAGTTGCAACGACGATATCAAGGCTACCATTACGTAAGCGATCTAAGGTTTGCTCACGTAATTGTTGGGTCATATCACCGTTTAATGCTGCAGCATGGAAACCGTGTTTTTCTAATAATTCAGTCACATCAAGTGTGCCCGTTTTGGTACGGGTAAAAATGATGGCCGCATCAAAATCTTCTACTTCTAAGAAGCGTAATAATGCGTCATTTTTACGGAAACCTTGAACATACCAACAATTTTGCTCAATATCAGGCGCATTATCGTTATTTACTTTGATTTTCACTTCTTGCGGATTGTTCATGAAGCGTTTTGTGATACGACGAATTGGCTCAGGCATGGTTGCTGAGAAAAGCGCAGTTTGGTGCTCTTCAGGTAATTCAGCCATAACGGTTTCTACATCATCAATAAAGCCCATGCGAAGCATTTCATCTGCTTCATCAAGTACGATAGCTTTTAATTCAGATAGATTTAATGTGTTACGACGGATGTGATCCAAAATACGACCCTGGTGTACCCACAACAACTTGTGCACCTTGTTTTAATGCACGTAACTGGATGTCATAGCGTTGACCACCATAAAGGGTCACGATGTTGATGCCTTTGGCATATTTCATGAAGTGTTCGCAAGCATCAGCAACTTGAATTGCAAGTTCACGTGTTGGTGCCATCACCAATAATTGTGGATGTTTTGCGGCAGGATCAATTTTTGCCAAAATAGGTAAAGAGAATGCGGCAGTTTTACCACTACCGGTTTGTGCCATACCAAGTACATCTCTGCCTTCTAGAAGAGCAGGAATACAAGCTTGTTGGATTGGCGAAGGTGTTTCAAAACCAAGGTCAGAAACGGCTTTTAGAATGAATTCAGGCAAGCCTAAATCATTAAAAGTGATTTTGTCTGTCATTAAAATGCTCGAATATAAGTAAGGAAAGCTCAATTTAGCTTTCAGGTTTATTTGTTATAAAAGAAAGAGGTAAGTCTAAAAAACAGCTGTTTTTGTGACCGCACTTTTTTCTTCTTTTTCGTCTTCAGTTTGAGCCGGTTTCAATTTCATCAGCTCTAACACGGCAAAACGATACTCAACAAAGTTATACACCTGATTCGCAATAGCAAGTTTGAATAAAGCCGCAGCTTCATCAATTTGCCCCAAATTGAGTTTTTGTTTTGCTAGATAAAAGTAGGTTTCGGTTAATATTTCTGCATATTGTTGCGAGTTTTCTGCAAATTTGGTTGCCCGCTCTTGCAAGTCACTCACGGAAATATTACCTAAATAGTATTGAACGATATTTGTTCCCCAGAAGTCCTTAGATAGCCCTTTAGCTCGTTCAACAAGGTTGGCATGGGCCTCTTGTGGTTTTAATTTTTGTTCGTTCAAATAGAGCCAGAGTACGCGATAGGGATCTTTGGTATCGGCTTCGTAAAACTTCATTAAATCGTCTTCAGCAAGATTATAGCGTTCGACGTAATAAAAATTTAAACCACGATTAAGGTGGGTATAGTCATAACTTGGATCCAATTCAAACACCGCATTAAAGGTTTCTAATGCACTGTCGTAATCTTCTTCAAGCAGTAAGTAAAGCCCTAAATAATTGTAAACGGAAGCCATCTTTGGCTGTAACGCAAGGGCTTGTGTAAAGTCATAACGTGCGAGGCCCCATAAACCGAGGGAATCGTATAATACGCCACGTTCAAAGTGAAGCGTCGCTCGTTCTTCATTACTCATTTTTCCAACTAATAAAACTTGCCCGATTCGGGTAATCATCACTTCTTGTTCGAAGTGCGCATTCGGCGTTCTGATCCGCTAGCACGACTTTATTTGGTGCGACAAACACGTTTCCCGATTGCACACAACCGGAAATAAATAAAATCACACTTAGGCTAGACAACGAAACTAGAAAACGGAATAACCGAAAATACTGCATTGTTTTATAAGTTAGTTTGATAATCAAAACGGGTGTGTAAACTAAATTCACACACCCTGTGAGATTATTCTTGTTCTTCTGAAATGTCTTCTGCTGGTGCAGATTCTGCTTCAGTTTCTTGTTTTGGTGCAAGATCTTTCATGGTTAAGCGGATACGACCTTGGCGATCGATTTCAACCACTTTAACCGTCACTTCTTGACCAACTTGAAGATAATCACTCACTTTCTCTACGCGTTCTTCTGCGATTTGAGAAATATGAACTAAAACCTTCTTTATTTCCAACGATAGCGACGAATGCACCGAAGTCAGCAAGACGAGTTACTTTTACCTTTTGTAAATTGCGCCCGCTTCAACTTCAGCAACGATTTCTTCAATACGTGCCATCACATTTTTCGCTGCACTGCTATCTACTGCGGCGATTTTCACTGTACCATCATCATCGATATCGATAGACGTACCGGTTTCTTCAGTTAATGCACGGATAGTTGCACCACCTTTACCGATAACATCTTTGATTTTCTTCGGATCAATTTTCATGGTGTGAATACGCGGCGCGTAGTCAGAAATATCTGCACGTGGTGCAGGGATTGCTTGTTCCATTACGCCAAGAATGTGCATACGAGCACCTTTTGCTTGGTTTAATGCAATTTGCATAATTTCAGGGGTGATACCTTCAATTTTGATGTCCATTTGAAGTGCGGTGACACCTTCACGTGTACCAGCCACTTTAAAGTCCATATCACCTAAGTGGTCTTCATCACCTAAGATATCTGAAAGAACCACGAATTTCTCTTCTTCTTTCACTAAGCCCATTGCGATACCTGCAACAGCGGCTTTGATTGGAACACCCGCATCCATTAATGCTAAAGACGCACCACATACAGATGCCATAGAAGAAGAACCGTTAGATTCAGTGATTTCAGATACAACACGCACAACATACGGGAATTCTGCAAGGCTTGGCATAACGGCTGCTACACCACGTTTTGCTAAACGACCGTGACCGATTTCACGGCGTTTTTGGCGAGCCGATCATACCCGGTTTCACCTACAGAGTATGGAGGGAAGTTGTAGTGGAATAAGAAGTGATCTTGACGTTCACCTGTTAATTCATCAATGATTTGTGCATCACGTTCAGTACCTAAGGTTGCAACGGCTAATGCTTGCGTTTCACCACGGGTGAAAATTGCAGAACCGTGAGTACGTGGTAATACACCAGTGCAAATATCTAATGCACGAACGGTATCAACGGTACGACCATCAATACGTGGTTCACCTGCAATGATACGGCCACGAACGATTTGGCTTTCAAGTGCGGTGAAAATATCCACGATTTTACCTTCGCTGATTTCTTCATCTTCTGCTGTGATTTGTGCAATCACATCCGCTTTAATCGCATCAATTTGTTCGTAACGAGCTTGTTTTTCAGTAATGCGGTATGCATCGCCTAAACGTGCTTCTGCAATCGCTTTTACTTTGTTGATTAAATCTGTGTTTGGTTGTGGTGCAACCCAATCCCAACGTGGTTTGCCTGCTTCTTTCGCAAATTCTTTGATTGCTTCAATCACAACTTGTTGTTGTTGATGACCGAATACTACCGCCGCTAACATTTGTTCTTCAGTTAAAATGTCAGCTTCAGATTCAACCATTAATACGGCTTTGTCAGTACCTGCAACCACTAAGTCTAAACGGCTTTGTTTTTGTTCAGCCATAGTTGGGTTTAATACGAATTGGTTGTCGATAAAACCAACGCGTGCTGCACCGATAGGGCCATTGAAAGGTACACCAGATAAGGTTAATGCTGCAGAAGCACCAATCATTGCCACTAAGTCTGGGCTGATTTGTGGGTTTACAGAAACCACAGTTGCCACAACTTGGATTTCGTTGAAGAAACCTTCTGGGAATAATGGACGAATTGGACGGTCGATTAAACGTGCAATTAAAGTTTCGCCTTCAGATGGACGACCTTCACGTTTGAAGAAACCACCAGGGATTTTACCCTGCCGCATAAGTACGCTCTTGGTAGTTTACGGTTAATGGGAAGAAGTCTTGACCTTCTTTCACATCTTTTTAGCAACAACAGTCACGAATACCGTGGTATCGTCCATGCTTGCCATAACCGCAGCAGTTGCTTGACGTGCAATCGCGCCGGTTTCTAGAAGTAACGGTATGTTGACCGTATTTAAATTGTTTAACAATTGGATTCACAATGTTTTTCCTTCAAAATAATATTTAAAACAAAGCTTTATTTTTCCAGATTGCGACTAGCAAAAGAAATCTTTCGAAAAATGACCGCACTTTTGGGCGTTTAAAAATCTCTTTTGATAGCCGCACGCTAATGCAGAAAATAAAGCTCGCTTATTATACAGAGTTTTTAAATTTATTGGTAACTTTATTTAATATAAGCAACTTGTTATCATATTCTCATACAAATACATACGTAAGGAGACACTATGATTATCAGTGCATTAAATAACCCAAATTTCAAAGTGGGTTTACCAAAAGTTATCGCGGACATTTGCGATCATCTCAACACGTTAGATCTTGAAGCATTAGAAAATGGTCGTCATGATTTAAGCGAGCAAGTCTATATGAATGTCATGGAATTTGATACGGTTGAAGCGGATAGCAAACAAGCTGAACTTCATCACAAATATCTAGATATTCAATTACTTATTCGTGGTGAAGAAAATGTTGAAGTAAGCGCGACTTATCCAAATCTCAGCTTATACGATGAATATCGTGATGCCGATGATTACCAACTTACCCCACAAATTGAAGATAAAAGCACCGTAACACTTTTACCAAAAATGTTCGCCGTCTTTTTCCCTTATGAACCCCATAAACCAGGTTGCACCGTAAACGGCAAATCAAGTTTTGTGAAAAAACTGGTGGTGAAAGTACCAGTCGAATTGATTTAATTATTTTGATTTATTAAAAGCAAAAAGTGCGGTCAGAAATTTATGTATTTTTCTGACCGCACTTTTTTATTATTTAATCACCGTAATTGACCATTTCGCATCATCAATTTGCTCGAAGTTTGTGACTTCATAACCTTCTTCAGCCGCCCAAGCGGGGAATGGCTTCAGTGGCTTGGGTGCAGTCGAATTCAATTTCTAGGCCATCGCCTTTATTTAACTTAGCCATGGCTTCCTTGGCTTCAACGAGAGGAAATGGGCAAACAAGGCCGAGTGTTGGTAATTTAACGATCATATAAACTCCTTATGATGCTTTTGCTAATTTTAAACGTTGTGGACGGATAATGGTGAAGTAGGCGGCCACCCAAGTGCCGAGAATCATCAATGGCAATGAGACCCAACCTTGCCAAGAGAAAAAGGCAGTTTCGACTAAGCCGTTACCGATAGAGCAGCCACCGCAAGGGTTGCACCAATGCCCATGAGAATACCGCCGAGTCCGCTGCGTAGAATCGTGGTGGCATCCGGTACACGGACACGAAATTCATTGCTTGCTTTCGCGCCGATGAATGATCCAATAAAAATCCCTAAGACTAAGAATACGCCCCAGTTAATAAATTTACCGTCGCCAGTAACAAGGAATTGCATGATATTGGCTGATGGACCAGTGATTCCAAGTCCAAATTCACGACCCGTAGCGACACTGAGTGGCCAAGCGGCAAGTGCGATTAATCCGATTAATACGGCAGAGAAAAATGGGTGCCAGCGTTTTTCAAATAATAAAGTGAGCAAGTCCCCGTTTTCTTTGGTTTTAATGCCGCGACTTTTACGCTTGGTTTGCTGAGATGTTTGTACACATAGAAAGCCGTCACTAAAGTTAATAATGCGACTAACCACCAAGGTGATATACCGAATGTATCGTAAATGTTGCGTTGTTCAATATTGATACTGCGTAAAGTTTTATTGAATTCACCTAATGGGCCAGTACGCATGATGGCACTTAACAACATATAAGTGAATAACGCAACCCAACTGCCGACTAAGCCTTCCGCAGCACGGTACCACGTACCTGTCGCACAACCGCCAGCAAGAACAATGCCGATACCAAACACAAAGGCACCGATAATCACCGCTAAAAAGGCAAAATTTTTCAGCCGGATCGACATTTAATACACCGATTTCTTTTTAAGAGAAAGAAACCGATGGATTGCACGGTAATCGCCAATAGAAGGGCTATAAACATTTTGTTATTTTTGGTGACATACATATCGCGAAATGCGCCAGTAATACAAAAGCGCCCACGCTGCATCACAAATCCGAGTAAAATTCCGCAAAGTAATCCGGTTAAAAGCATAAATATTCCTCTCTTTTTAGAACTAAGTAGGTCGGTATTTTTCTATAAGAAGGTGACGCCAATAACTTTTAGCTAGAAAAATATGTTTTTTGATATAAAAAGTGCGGTCAGAAATTTGTGTGTTTTTCTGACCGCACTTTCATTTATGATTAAGCGTAAATTAACTTTTACAAGAGTTTCCTTTTTCATTACTTTACCAAAATCATTTTTGGCATCTGGTTTTGTCATATTATTAGGTGCACCTTTTTGAACTGGGTAGATTGAATCCATTTGCCACTGATTCCAGCCACCATCATAAATAGCCGTATGGTCCCAACCCGCTAATTTTGTCATGAACCAGGTACACCGGCTCGCCAACCTGTACCACAATAAAATGCGAGTTTATCGCCTTTTTCGATACCTTGTGTTTTCCATAAGGCAAAAATTTCATTTGGATTACGTAATGTACTATCAGGATCATAATAATCAGCCATATTAGAAGAATCCGTACCCGCAAATCCCCAAATAGCACCTTGTGGTTCGCCTTTTCCTGGAATGTAATCATAACCGCTGACTTTTGCGATGTATTCATCCCATGCTCGGTTACTAATGAGTTTTAATCCATGTTGTTGTGCATCGATAATCTCTTTTGGTGTTTCAATATCAAGCTTGGGTTTGCTGGGATAGAGACACCAAAATAGGGATTCTGGTTTTGGTGTATTCACGGTTGTTTCTGTTGATATTCGCATCCATCCAGGTTGAAAGATTGCCATTTAACACACGAACATCTTTTACCCCTGCCCATTTTAATACCCAGAACACACGATAAGCCGCTAATTGATTATCGGAATATAAAGATGATGGTTTTATCAGCCGTGATGCCATTTTTTAACAAATTTTTTTCAATCACATCAGGTGATGATAAATTCCAAATTGGGCCGTTCTCAATCCAATCTAGTATCAAAATGGTAGGCACCAACAATATGCTGAACATAGCCTTGGGATTTATCTAATGGTCCCCAAGAAACTTCAAAGATAGCGAACTTATCATTGTTATAAGTCTCAGGTTTCTCACCTTTAGTTACGGCATTAATCCATTCTGGCGATACGCTATATTGGAAGTTTGGGAAAGATTCTAATGGATAATCGGCATTGGCATAACTGAGGAAATCATTGAAGACCTGTGTTTTATAACCTTTGTTTGCGAAATTCAGCACTAATACAAGCAAGATTATCAGGATTGGTATCGTAGAAAACTAAGGTTTTATCCTTTGTGATCCCTTTTCCTGCTGCGAAAGATTCAAATTTGTCTGGTGCAATCCAATTTAGCCAAGAACAAGAAAATTGAATTGCGCCAGGAATATGTCCACCACGTGTTGCATTTTTATCTTTGAATCCGTTGTAATAACTGTCTTGACGGAGTCAATAATGACATAGTTTGGATTTTTAAATTATCCAATAACGCTTTGGTTTCAATGTTTTTGACTTGATTATCATGACAAGCAACAAGCGCAAGTGAAAGACTTAAACCCTAATAAAAGTGCGGTTAAATTTCATATTGTTTTCTCCTTTTATTTTTTACAATCCATTTATTGGCAAACCAACAACCGATTAGAATACATCCCGTTGCGATCCAACCTTGCCAGGAAAAAAATAAGCTGTAGCAACTAAAGCATTGGTAACAGTGCAACCGCCTGCTAATGCTGCACCTAATCCCATTATGATACCACCCAAAAATCCGACGTGGTGCTTCTTGCGGATCTGGCATTTTTAAACAAAAATCGCCGCTTATTTTGGCCATTAAAAATGAGCCAAGTGGAATACCTAGTACAAATAAGCTTCCCCAATTGATATAACGTTGTTGTCCTATTACTAAATATTGAACGACGTTTGCAGAGGGTACAGCAATGCCATATCCATAGTTTCGTCCAGTTTGAGCACTAAGATACCAAGCCAGAACACCGAGTAATCCTATTAGCAAACCACCTAGGTAAGGGTTCCAAGGGCGTTTAAAAGTGCGGTCAAAAAAAGAAAGGTTTTCCGAATCAGTCGATTTATTACCAAGAAAAGATAATCCACAAGTGACTAATACGAGCGCTCCTACTAGCCACCAAGGGGAAATAGAAAGCGTTAAATAGATGTTTATCCCATTCTGTGGTTTGTTGGGTCCAATGGTTAATAAATTGATGCAGACTACCCGTTTGAGTAGATGCCATTGTGATTGCAAAAGCAACCAAGGCCAATAGACTGCCTAATGCACCTTCCGCAGAGCGAAACCATGCACCACTCCCGCAGCAATTCCCTAATACCATACCGATCCCAAATAATAATCCGCCAACTATTGTGGCCATGATGGGGAGTGTTGTTTGAGGAATTTTAATGATTTCTAATTCAGCAAGGCAAAAATAATCCTATGGATTGTATGCTTTACCGCAATGAGAAGCATCGTTATAAAACGAGTATTTTTTTGAAATAATAAACGGCGAAAGCCAGAAACAAAACAAAATTGGGTACGTTGAAGTAGGATGCCAAAAGCAACCCCGATAAGAAGACCAGTGAACATTGATTAACCCTTAATACTAATGTTAGTGCGATACATTAAAAACATAATTAATTAAAAAAATTAATTGAAATTGATCACAAAAATAAAATAAAGTGCGATATAAATCGCACTTTATTGTTTTAAATGGGCTTAAGGACAGGGTTTACTCACCATAATTTCAATTACTTGGCGATCGATATGATGCATACTCTTAGAGGCAATTGAGCATAGATTGTCGATAGTGCGATCGAGATCGTGTTCAACGATACCTTCATTACCCGTCACATGGGTTTCATCCATTGCCATGAGAACTGATTTATAGCCAGAAGCCACGCTGGTGGACACTTTCATTGCGCAGCTATTGGATGCGCCATCGCAGATGATTCCGCTGATGTCACCAATCATGCTGCAAATCCCCATGCTCACTGTTTCGAATTTACCTGTGAGCAAATAGGCGATACCCGCACAGCTTCCCATTGATGCAGTTGTTACCGCACAAAGGGCAGACAGTTTGGGTAATTTACTGTGGATATAAATGGCCATTAAGTGTGATAAGAAGAGGGCACGGAGACGTTTTTCTTCACTCACGTTTAAATAATCGGCGACCACAACCACGGGCATAGTCGCGGCAATACCCTTGATTGCCTGAACCTGAATTACTCATTGCTGGTAATGTAGCCCCGCCCATACGCGCATCGGAGGCTGCAGTGGTTTCGATCGCGATTTTGCTGAGTAAATCATCTGACATTAAACCGCTACCAACTTGTTTGCGTAACGTTCTGCCAATGTGTAAGCCGTAATTTTCACGTAATCCTTCGTTAGACAGTGCGCGGTTGAGCGCAGCAGCTTGTCCGATAAAAGCGGATTTTATCGAGCTCAACTTCACGAAAATTCAAAAGATTTTCACGTGCGCTCACCTGTTTGAAAATATCATAAGGATCATAATCAGCACATTCATCATGTTCTTTCTCAAAAACAACTTCGCCATTTTTCAATTAAAATGATGTTTGTGTGTTGATCTTGAATCGCTACTTTCACTCGGTCAGTATCGGCAAACAACACGGCTTCTGAATATAAAGATATGATCGGTTTGATGAATATCGACATTAACGAGCTTTTTATCAAGCATCGCTTTTGGCTTGTGAAACTTGTTCTGGCGTGATGTGTTTTAACACTTCAACTCACCCTCAGGATCTCGCCTAAAGCACCAATCGCTGCTGCGATTGGCAAGCCCACCATGCCCGTTCCCTGGTACTGCAACGCCCAACCCATTTTTCATTAAGTTTGGTGACACCTTGGCTTCAATACGTTTCCGGTGTTTTGCCTAAATATTTAGCTGCTGTCGCTGCTGCAAGCGCTAAAGAGATCAGTTCAGGTACAGCTCAAGTGCTGAACCACATCGCGTTCTACAAGGTGAAAGTAATGGTTTTTCGATTTCGTTGAGTCTTTCTTGATTCATAAAATTCTTTTAATTTATTAAATACTGTCTTCTTTCTCTATGACTAATATGCGCGCTTCACCTTGTGGATGAGCAACATGTTCGGTACCGATACCCGCATAAAAATATCACCCTGTATGGAGCAATACGGCTTTTCTCTTGGCCTTCTTCTTTGTAGCGCATTTTCCACTGTACCATCCATGACAGCAAAGACTTCTTCACCGTCATTGATATGCCATTTTGTAAGGTTTTATCTGTCCAGTGAAGACGCACGGAGATGCCATTCATATTGGTAATATCAAGGGCTCTCCCAAGCACGTTCTGCCGTAAAGTGGTGACTTCTAATAACTTTATTCATGACTAAATTCCTTAGTGAGCCTCATCCCAGTTTTGCCTTGACCCCACTTCTACAATCAATGGCACCATTAAATCAGCTGCAGCTTTCCATTTGTGTTTTGATGAGCTCAGCTAAAACGCGACTTTTTCTGACCGCACTTCAAACACCAATTCATCGTGCACCTGCATAATCATCGCAATATCAGGGATCGTTTTTGTAGTTTTTGATCCAATTGAATCATGGCACGTTTGATAATGTCTGCGGCGGTGCCTTGCATTGGCGCATTGATCGCTACACGTTCGGCTGCTTTACGGCGCATACCATTAGAAGAGTTAATATCCGGCAGATATAAACGACGGCCCGAATAGGGTTTCCACATAGCCTTGGGCTTTGGCTTTTTCACGAATATCGTGCACAAAAGTTTGTACGCCAGGATAGCGTTTGAAATACAAATCCATATAGCTCTGGGCATCGGCACGGCCAATACCGAGTTGGCGCGATAAGCCAAAAGGCTGACATACCATAAATTAAACCGAAGTTAATCGCTTTAGCATTGCGACGTTGTTCGGATGTCACTTCATCCAGTGCGACACCAAAGATTTCTGCTGCGGTAGAGCGGTGAATATCTTTGCCTTGGGTAAAGGCGTTAATTAAGCCCTGATCTTGTGATAGGTGCGCCATAATGCGCAGCTCGATTTGTGAATAGTCGGCAGCAACAACAGTAAAGCCTTCGCGTGCAATAAATGCCTGACGAATACGGCGGCCTTCTTCATTACGAATCGGAATGTTTTGTAGATTCGGATCAGCTTGATGAAAGACGACCGGTGGCTGTCACTGCTTGATGGTAGGAAGTATGCACTCGACCCGTTTGTGGATTCACCATTTGCGGCAATTTGTCGGTGTAGGTGGATTTTAGTTTGCTTAGCCCACGATGTTCTACCAATACTTTCGGTAATTCATGACTAAATGCCAGTTCCTCTAACACTTCCTCGTTAGTGGATGGCGCACCTTTTTGGTGTTTTTTGAATGACCGGCAAACCTAATTTATCAAAACAAAAATTTCTTGTAATTGTTTGGTGGAGGCTAAATTAAATGGCTGCCCAGCCAAGACATAGGCTTGTTCTTCTAATTCACTTAAACGGCTAGCGATTTCGTTAGATTGCGGAATAGTGCATCGCTATCAATTAAGACACCACGACGTTCCATACGGGAAAGTACGCCTAACAATGGCAATTCCATTTCTTTAAAGAGTTTTTCAAGAGTGGGTTCTTTAGAGTTTTTTCCCATAGCACTTTGTTGCAGTTTCATTGTCACATCAGCATCTTCCGCAGCGTACTCGGCGGCTTGTTCCAACGGAATTTGGTTAAAGGTCAGCTGATTTTTCCTTTGCCTGCAATCTCTTCAAAACTGATGGTTTGATGTCCTAAATAACGTTTTCGCCAGATCGTCCATATTATGGCGACCCGTGCTATTGAGCACATAGGACTCCAACATGGTATCGAAAAGCCACACCTGCACATCAATGCCATTACGGGCAAAGATGGTGAGGTCATACTTGAAGTTTTGCCCTACTTTTTGAATAGCAGGATTTTTCTAAAACCGGTTTTAACAACGAAAGTGCGGTTGTTTTTCAAGGGGTTTTGGTCGCCTAAATAATCTAATTGTAGCGGTAAAAAAGCTGCTTCACCGTTTTTCTAACGCAAAGAAATGCCCACCAAGTTGGCGGCCATATAATCTAAATTATCGGTTTCAGTATCTAGCGCAAAAAGTTTGGCTTGATTGAGTTTTTTCACTCAACGATTTAAATCTGCTTCGGTGAGCAAGGTTTCATAACGGCTACGATCAATTTGAATTGCTGGCAATGCTTCATCGCTATTGTCTTGAGCGAGCGCAGGCGTAGCTTGATAGTGATTAATCTTGGTCGGTTGTTCGTTATTATTGGTGATGGAATCAGCTACCATTCATCACTTCATTGAGCCAACGTTTAAACTCATAACGGCCAGAAATATTCAGTGAGTTGATCATTATTGCTTGCACCAGAGTGAGTTGCTCTGGTGTAATATCGAGGGCGACATCGGTTTTGATGGTGGCAAGGCGATAGGATAAATCGGCCATTTCTTTTTTCAGCTAATAATTTATCCCCTAATTTTTGCCCCACGAATTGGTAATTCAGCCACTTTGTCTAGTTGGCATAAATTTCTGCCATGCTGCCCGATACCCTGCAGGAGGCCAAAGTGCGGTTTTTCACCCGACACCCGCCACGCCTGGAATATTGTCGGCGCTATCACCCATTAGCGCTAAGTAATCAATGATGAGTTCTGGTGGAATACCGTATTTTTTCAATCACGGCCTCGCGATCTAATAAAGGTATTATTCATGGTGTTGATCAACATAATGTTGTCATCCACCAGCTGATGCCATGTCTTTATCGCCGGTGCTGATCAAAGACTTTTTGATTGGCTTTGGAAGCCGCTACCGCTAAGGTACCGATGACATCGTCAGCTTCCACACCTTCAATGACTAAAAGAGGAATGCCAAGGGCTGCGGATAATATCGTGTAACGGCTGAATTTGTTTGCGCAGATCATCTGGCATCGGTGGACGATGGGATTTATATTGTTCAAACATTTCATCACGGAAAGTTTTGCCCTTTCGCATCAAATACTATCGCAATATGGCTCAGTTGTACTTGCGAAAATCAGACTTTTTGAGCATGTTTAATACACCGTACATGGCACCGGTCGGTTCACCGGCAGAATTGGTAAGAGGCGGAAAAGCATGAAAAGCACGATATAAATAAGATGAACCGTCCACTAGGACTAATGGATTAGGAGCGATAGTTGGCATAAATATTCCGTTCAAAAATAATGAAAAGTGTCGCATTATAGCGTAAATTGCGAAATGGGGCGAACGGATAAAGTGCGGTCAATTAAACGTAAAAATTATGACGAAGACATTTGGCTGTGGCATAATAGGAACACTTGAGCATTCAACATAAGGGAATAACATGTCATTAAAACTGGTTGAAGTTGTTGTATTAGGGCAAGTGCTGCGCTTGAATGTCCCTGCCGAACAAGAAGAGATTTTTGCGTCAAGCTGCGCGTAATTTAGATCTTCAAGTGTCTGAAATGAAGGAGCGTACAGGTTTATTGCAATTAGACCGTGTGCTTTCTATTGTTGCCTTGAATTTAAGTTTTGAATTAACCCAAGAAAAGAATAAAAATGCCCAGATTGAAAACGTGTTATGTACGCGAATTCAACAATTAGATCATTCTTTAGAGAATGCATTAGGTGGGCGTCTTATCGTCGATTAAATAAAAAAGAACCGCATGTTGAAAGTGCGGTTCTTTTTTTATGTATTTTTAATCGGGCGTGTAATAGAGTTTACCAATTTCAATTCTTTGTCGCCCTGTTTCTTCACGCCATTTGTTGCTGTCTCGTAAAGAATAAACGCAGCCACAATATTCTTGCTGATAAAAACGTTCACGCTTACTGATTTCGATCATGCGTTGCGATCCGCCAGCTTTACGCCAGTTGTAATCCCAATAAATCACATCATCATATTTTTCAGCTGCACGGTGACCACATCCATTAATTTGATCCATGTCTTTCAGCGAAATACCAAGACAGCTGGTAAACACAGGGAAACCATGTTCATGAGCATATTCAGCGCTTTTTCAAAACGCATATCAAAACACATAGTGCAACGGATGCCACGTTCAGGTTCCCATTCCATACCTTTTGCGCGATCAAACCATTGTTGGCGATCGTAGTCAGCATCAATAAACGGAATCCCGAATTTTTGGGCAAAGCGGATGTTTTCTTCTTTACGAATTAAATATTCTTTTAATGGATGAATATTCGGATTGTAAAAATAAATCGTAAACTCAATACCAGAGACCAAAATGGCTTCCATCACTTCACCTGAGCAAGGCGCACAGCAGGAGTGGAGAAGTAACTTATTATGTCCTTCAGGTAATTCAAGTTTTTCACGAATAAAAGGCGCATTGGGATCCTTACGCACTTTTTGTTTGCGTGTTTTTGAAATTTGGGTTGAGAATCAGCCGCACTTTGCGGTTGAATTTGTTCTTCAGTCATATTAATAAGTTCGGTCTACCGATAAATAAGCCAGTGAAATTAAAGGGCTTTTTGTATTCACTTTCAGGTAATAAGGCAATAGCATCAACCGCTTTTTGGGCTTCTTGTTTTGCACGATCCATTGCGTAATCGAGGGATTTATGTTCTGCCATAATCGCAAGTACTTCATCGATCGCATCACGTTTTCCGCCTTGTTCAATGGCTTCGCGAATAAGCGCGGCTTGTTGTGGATTACCCGTGACGCATTGCGTGTAATAGAGGAAGAGTCGGTTTACCTTCAGCGAGGTCATCACCCACATTTTTGCCCTAATGCTGCAGCGTTTGCGCTGTAATCTAGCACGTCATCAACTAATTGGAATGCGGTACCGAGATAGCGACCATATTCTTGAAGTGCGGTTTCAATTGATTTTTCAGCACCCGCAACAATCGCAACAGATTGTGCCGCCACTTCAAATAAAGCGTGCTGTTTTACTATAAATCACACGCATATAGCTTTCTTCCGTGGTATCAGGGATCGTTCACGTTCATCAATTGTTGAACTTCACCTTCTAGCCAACACGTTGGTAGCATCTGCCATAATGCGAAGAATATCTAGCGATTGCAACTGTGCCACTAATTGGAATGCACGAGTATAAATGAAGTCACCCACTATTACGCTAGCCGCATTACCAAAGGCAGAGTTTGCCGTTGCGGCCTCGACGCATATCAGATTCATCCACCACATCATCATGTAATAAAGAAGCGTGTGAATAAATTCTACAAAGGTCGCACAAGTGGCTACTTTATCGCTTTCGTAGCCTAATGCACGAGCTGCTAAAACCGCAATAAGTGGTCGAATACGTTTTCCGCCACCTTGTACAATATAAAAACCAAGCTGATTAACCATCGGCACATCTGAGTTAATTTGTGCTAAAAATAGCTGGTTGACTTTCTGCATATCCGCATCTGTTAATGCTTGGATGGCATGCATATTCATTAAATCTTGTTTGTTCATCTTCATTTGGTTCGATGGTTGTGTATATAAAAGAAAAGTGCGGTGAATTTTACCTGATTTTTTCAGGTTTCTGAAATTAAACTCGAGGAAAAGCGCTTTTTATTTTTATTGCAAATAAAGTGCTTGCGATCGAGTTGTTTTTCCGTAGAATTTGCGACCTATTTATATGAATTTTTGAAGTGCGGACCGAAAAATAGTAACGGAGAAGCACAATTATAGCGGAGTATTTATGTACGCAGTTTTTCCAAAGTGGCGGTAAACAACACCGTGTGAGCGAAGGTCAAGTCGTTCGTTTAGAAAAACTTGAACTTGCAACTGGCGCAACAGTTGAGTTCGACTCAGTGTTGATGGTCGTTAATGGTGAAGATGTTAAAATTGGTGCACCAGTAGTAGCTGGCGCGAAAGTAGTGGCTGAAGTTGTGGCACAAGGTCGTGGCGATAAAGTTAAAAATCGTTAAGTTCCGTCGTCGTAAACACAGCCGTAAACAACAAGGTCATCGTCAGTGGTTCAGAAGTGAAAAATCACTGGGATTCAAGCATAATTTCAGGAGGATCAAGTAGATGGCAACTAAAAAGCTGGTGGTTCAACTCGTAACGGTCGTGATTCTGAAGCTAAAACGCCTTGGTGTTAAAACGTTTCGGTGGCGAATCTGTATTAGCAGGTAGCATCATTGTACGTCAACGTGGTACTAAATTCCACGCAGGTAACAACGTAAGTATGGGTCGTGACCACACCTTGTTGCTACCGCTGACGGTAAAGTAAAAATTTGAAGTGAAAGGCGAGAAAGCCGTAAATACGTAAGTATTGTAACTGAATAATTTTACATCTGATTTGATAAACGCCCCGCATTATCTGTGGGGCGTTTTTCGTTTTCTTACCTGTGATTTACAATGATTAATCAAATCTGTTATCTTGATACTGTGCATTCATTCTTCAATATTTCTTAGAATGAAATTACCTGAATTCTAACTGTGCTTTTAGCCAAAATAAAGGAAGACATCATGAAACAACAACCTCTTTTTAGGTTTTATCTTCGCTTTTAATTACAGCGATGGCGTGGGGATCTTTACCTATTGCGTTAAAAACAGGTTTTATCCGTGATGACGCCACAAACGATCGTTTTGGTATCGCTTTTGATTGTGGCATTCTCTAGCGCTCTTTATTTTGCCTGTACAGAAAAAAGTTACCACAATTTTTCGAAAGGTGGATCGATTTATTTGGCTGGTAGTCATTGGTGTCATCGAGGTTGTCTGGTAACTTTCTTTCTTATTTAATAGCTCACTTAATTTTATCGATCCTTCTTCAGCTCAAAATTTTTATTCACTTTTTCCTCTTTTGGCATGTTGATTTGCGGTCTTTTTGTCTTTAAAAAAGACTCGGATTACACCAAAAATAGGTTTAGGTATTACTTGCTGGGGTGGTACTTTTCTTCAATGATAAACTGGAGGTGTTCAAAGGAGAGCGCGTTATTTAACGAGGGTATTACTAAGTCTAGCGGGCTCATTAATTTGGGTTGCTATGGTATGGCACAATTGATGCTTCGCCGTTTTAGTTCACAACAAATTTTTATTAATGATTTATTTCGGTTGTCATGGTATTTACGCCTGTTGCTGAATTTTCAAGTGAGCAGCCTCAGTCCGTTAGCATTTGCTGTTTAACTTATTGTTGCTTAAATACTTATTTGGTTATGGCGCTTATGCTGAAGCCCTCAATCGTTGGGAAGTTTCTAAAGTAAGCGTTGTGATTACCTTAGTACCAGCTATTTACCATTCTCTTTGCTCATCTTTGCACATTATAGCGAGCCCTGATAATTTTGCTCGCGCAGAATTAAATATGATTAGCTATATCGGGGCGTTTGTTGTAGTATGCGGAGCAATTTTGTCGGCAATCGGACATAAGTTATTACCGCAATCAGTAAAAGGGATGCGGTTAAATATTGGAGAGTTTTATGAAATTTATTGATGAAGCCCCTGATTCGTGTGGAAGCTGGGATGGTGGAAACAGTTGTGTAAGTTTCCGCCGTGATTTATCCCAAAAAGGTGGCCCTGATGGCGGTGATGGCGGTGATGGCGGTGATGTTTATTTGGTTGCAGACGAAAACTTAAATACCTTGATCGATTATCGTTTTACGAAACGTTTTGCAGCTGAGCGCGGTGAGAATGGTCATAGTTCAGATTGTACCGGTCGCCGCGGTAAAGATATTACGTTACGTGTGCCAGTGGGAACGCGTGCAGTGATAATGACACTAAAGAAGTACTTGGCGATTTAACAAAGCATGGCGCCAAAAATGTTAGTGGCGAAAGGTGGTTATCATGGTTTAGGTAATACACGTTTCAAATCTTCAGTGAACCGTGCGCCTCGCCAAAAACCATGGGGACACCAGGTGGAAAACGCGATTTATTATTAGAATTAATGCTTCTTGCGGACGTCGGGATGTTAGGGTTTACCGAATGCGGGTAAATCCACCTTTATTCGCGCCGTTTCGCTGCAAAACCAAAAAGTTGCTGATTATCCATTTACCACTTTGAGTGCCAAGTTTAGCGTAGTGAAAGTGGATGAGAGCCATAGCTTTGTGGTGGCCGATATTCCTGGATTGATTGAAGGTGCATCGGATGGTGCTGGTTTGAGATTCGTTTCTTAAAACACTTAGAACGTTGTCGTGTGTTAATTCATTTAGTGGATATTAATCCAATTGATGAATCCGATCCGGCTAGATAATATTGCGATCATCGAGTCAGAATTGTTCCAATATAGCGAAAAGTTGGCAGATAAACCGCGTTGGTTAGTCTCAACAAAATTGATACGATGACAGAAGAAGAGCGCATGAACGTGCTCAAGAGATTACCGAACGTCTTGGTTGGGAAGAGGCTATCACCTTATTTCCGCCGCAACCGGTAAAAATGTGCCACCACTTTGTCGTGATATTATGGATTTCATTGAAGCGAATCCGCGTGACGTTGAAGTAGAAGAAAAATAAACCGGAAGAAGTGAAATTCAAATGGGAAGATTACCATCAAGAACAGCTCGCTGAACATCAATTTGATGATGAAGATGACGACTGGGATGATTGGGACGAAGAAGATGAAGAAGGCGTTGAGTTTATTTATAAACCTTAATGCTAAATGAAAAAGAGCGGAAATTTGACCGCTCTGATGGGGTTAACCTTTCTTTTTTCCCACCTTGACGCTGCTTTAAAGCGAGGGTTGGTTTTGAAATGACATAAACGACACCGTGGCGACGAACAATTTTGCAGCCAGGACGGTTTTTGCGCTTTTGAGTGAAGATAATACTTTCATTGAATATTCCTATTTTGATTTAAATGCGCCAAATTTACCGTAACGGCTTTGCAAATTCACTTGCACGACCTTCATTACCAATTTGACGAGTTTTACCAGTATAAAATGGGTGAGAAGCAGATGAGGTATCACTACATAAATACAGGGTATTCGATTACCATCTTCCCATTTCATGGTGTTGTTGGTTTTAACACAAGAACGGATGAGAAAGCCTTGTTTTGCGTTGGAATCGTAAAATAAAAACAGGGTACGATAATTTTCAGGGTGAATGCCTTTTTCATTAGAGCTCCTTATATAACGAAAAGAATTGGGCGAAGATACTAATTCAAAAGAGAATGATTATCAATATAATTTTTATTCATAGCTATGAGAATTTTTCATATTGAGAAGAAAAATGCCTTTCGATTGAAAGGCATTTTGTCAGTTTGGAGGGAGAGTTATCCACGATGTGCGTTTTTCATAATACGCTCTTTCGCTACTTTCCATTCACGCTCTTTAATATCATCACGTTTATCATGTTGTTTTTTACCTTTAGCAAGACCGATTTTGATCTCTGCCCAAGCACCTTTCCAATAAAGAGAAAGGGCAACAATGGTAAAACCATCACGGCTTGATTTACCGGAAAAAGATTATCCAGTTCACGTTTATTCAATAAAAGCTTACGCGTACGCGTCGGATCGCAAACCACGTGGTAGAAGCCAAGCTTAATGGTTGAATGGTTGCACCAAATAAATAGGCTTCACCGTTTTTAAAAATGATGTAGCTGTCGCTGATATTGGCTTTACCTGCGCGCATTGATTTTTACTTCCCAACCTTGTAATTCAAAGGCCGGCTTCAATTTCATCTTCAATAAAATATTCGTGTCGAGCTCGTTTATTTAACGCGCAATGGTGTTGGAGCCGACTTTGACTTTTCTTGGTCATTGTTATCCGTTGTTTATTAATCGTAAATTGGCGTTGATTTTTACCGAATCTCGCCGTGGATAGTAAAAAAACAAAAGGCTGATTTGACTCAGCCTTTTTATTACTAAATGATAGATTATTCTTCTAACTCTCCACAGAAACGATAGCCTTCACCATGCACGGTAGCAATGATTTCTGGGGTATTAGGATGATCTTCAAAAATGTTTTCGAATACGACGAATTGTTACATCCACAGTACGATCTTGTGGTTTTAATTCACGTCCTGTCATTTTTAGCAATAATTCTTCACGAGTTTGCAATCTGCCAGGGTTTTCGCAGAAATGCAACATGGCACGGAATTCACTACGAGGCAGTTTAAATTCAACGCCTTCAGGTGTGATTAAATTATGAGCTATTTAAATCCAGTGTCCACCCATTAAAACGATAGTTCTCACGTTGTAAATGGGTTTCTTTTGCCATTTAGTGTCATGGTGCGATGCAATAAATTTCGTGCACGAATGGTGAGTTCTCTTGGGTTAAATGGTTTAGTGAGATAATCATCTGCCCCAATTTCCAAGCCTAAAATTTTATCGACCTCGTTATCTCGCCCCGTGAGGAAGATTAATGGAATTGCAGCTTTCTCACGTAATTCACGCCCCAGTAATAAACCATTTTTACCAGGTAAGTTGATATCTAATACGATGAGATTAACCGTTTCTGAGTTTAACTGACGATACATTTCTGCACCATCTTGTGCTTGTAATACCTCATAGCCCTCAGCTTCAAAAATTCCTCTTAACGTATTACGGGTTACCGCTTCATCTTCCACAATGAGAATTTTTGGGGTAGCCATTCGTTGCTCCTTGTTATACTTCGTTATGGGCATATTCTATAATTGTAACATTGCTGTAACAACAGAAAAGTGCGGTCATTGTTTAAATTACATTTAATTTTATGATCTAAGTCATAAATTATTAACATTCCGCTTATCTATGCTAGAATTTTCAGCAGGAACAATAGTTGGAACTTTATGATGAAGCGAATTCTTCTTTTTATATTTTTACCGCACTTTCCACTCAAGCCGGTCTTTTTGATAAGAAACCGGCTTTTCTTACCTAGTGGATGAAGCTTTTCAATTTTCAGCTGCGAAAAGCGAGAATCAAGAAAATGTGATCGTCAATTGGTCTATTGCAGAAGGGTATTATCTCTATCAAGAGAAAATTTCCGTGAAGCTCAATCAAGAAGAAAATGCATCATTTGATGTAGCTACATTTTCTATTTCACCCGAAGATTATAACGATCCTTATTTTGGCTTAATGAAGATTTTTCAAAAGCCCGTGCAAAGCTATTTTTAAAGCGAGTCAGCGCCATTAAAAAGCAGAAAGATGTGGTTGAGATTACCATGAGGTTGTACTGAGGGCTTTTGTTATCCGCCTGAAGTGAAAGAAATTAAAGTGGCAGATTTGCCTATTGCACAGGTCGCTAATACTGAAAAAACATCGGAAAACTCGACCGCACTTTCAGCACAACCTAAAGCAGAACAAGACCGTTTAGCGGAAAGTTTATTTAGCAGCAAATATGCAGTATTTGGTTTCTTCTTGTTAGGATTAGGTTTGGCCTTTTACCCTTGTGTATTGCCAATGCTACCACTGCTTTCAGCGATAGTGATTGGCCAAAAATCAGCGTCCTAATATGTAGCGCGTTTTGCATTAAGCTTTGTGTATGTGCAGGGATGGCGCTGACTTATACCTTTGCTAGGCTTGATTGTCGCCGCAATTGGTTTACCGTTCCAAGTGGCTTTACAACATCCTTATGTGATGATTGGTTTATCAATCATCTTTGTCTTGTTAGCCTTGTCGATGTTCGGTGTATTTACCTTACAGCTCCCAAGCTCCTTACAAACAAAACTCTCTTTACTTAGCCAACAGCAAAAAGCCGGCGCTTTGGGTGGCGTGTTCTTAATGGGCATGATTGCGGGACTTGTGGCTTCACCTTGCACATCCGCACCGCTTTCAGGTGCATTGCTTTATGTGGCGCAGAGTGGAGATTTGTTTACAGGTGCGATCACGCTTATTTTGCTCGCGTTGGGCATGGGCGTACCGCTGATTTTAATTACTTTTATTTGGGAATAAAACCTGCCTCAAATCAGGCATGGATGGAAACCGTCAAAAAGCTCTTTGACTTTGTGATGCTCGCATTACCGATATTCTTAATTTCTCGTATTTTGCCAGATGAATGGACACCAAGATTATGGTCGATGCTTTGGTACCGCATTCTTCATTTGGTTTGCGTTCCAAATGCCGAAAAATGGTACAGGTTGGGTATTCAGAATTCTCTTTTTAGTCGCAGCTATGATTAGTGTTAAACCGCTTCAAACTTGGGTTTGGGGCGAAACCTCAACACCAAGTGCGGTCGAAAACAAGGCGGTTTCTCATGTTGAATTTAAACAAGTAAAAAGTGAAGCTGAATTGCAAATAAGTACTTGCTGAAAATAACAAACCGCTTGTGATGCTTGATCTTTATGCGGATTGGTGTGTGGCTTGTAAAGAGTTTGAAAAAGAAACATTTAGTGATCCAAGTGTACAAAAAGCCTTTTGGTGACATGCTGCTTCTTCAAGTCGATATGACAAAACTCCGAAGAAAAACCGCGCTTTAATGACAAAATATAAAGTGTTAGGTTTACCGACTATTTTATTCTTTAGCCGAGATGGAAAAGAAATAGAGGGAGTCGTGTTAACGGATTCATGCCGCCAGTTGAGTTTTTACAATGGATTAAGAAAATCAGTAAAGCGTAAGATTATTTCCTAATCGTAAAAAGTCCTTTTTCGATTTTAGGTATTGTTTGGCTTTGGGTTAATCATTAATATACCACCCCGTTCTCAAATCACTTTTTATTTTTATTAGGAAAACTTTATGAAAAACTTAGAAAAATACTCTCCGTATGTTTTAGCTTTATTACGTATCGTCGCTGGCATATGTTTATCTTACACGGCACAGCGAAATTCGGGAATTCCCAATTTCAATGACGGGCGGTAACGGCGCAGTGGGCGATCCAATGATGATCGTCGGCGGAGTAATTGAGATTGTCGGTTCAATCCTATTAATTTTAGGTTTATTTGTTCGCCCGGCGGCATTTATCCTTTCGGGTCAAATGGCTTATGCGTATTTCTTTATGCACGTTGCAGGTAAAGGGAATTTATTCTTCCCAATCGCGAACGGTGGTGAACTTGCTTTACTTTACTCTCTCGTGTTTTTCTATTTTGTGTTTGCTGGTGCCGGTGCATTTTCTTTAGATAACCGCAAACGCTAATCACATTATTCACACTGTTAGGTTGCCCGCATTTTGCGGGCTTTTTTTTTAAACCTCCTAAATAAGCAGTCGAACCTTGAAGTGCACTTACCAGGAAAATTTTTTCCACATAAACGCAAACGTTTGCGTTATAATTCCCCGCGCTTATTTTTAACCATTTAATTAAAGGAAAATGTAATGACAGATCGTCCAATTCGTCAGGCTTTACTGAGTGTTTCTGATAAAACCGGTATCGTAGAATTTGCTCAAGGCTTAGTACAGCGTGGTGTAAAACTACTTTCCACAGGCGGTACCGCAAAATTATTGGAGCAACATGGTTTGCCGGTGACTGAAGTGTCTGATTATACAGGATTCCCTGAAATGATGGACGGTCGCGTGAAAACCTTGCATCCAAAAGTACATGGCGGGATTCTTGGTCGTCGTGGTACAGATGATGCCATCATGCAGCAACATGGCATTGAGAGGCATTGATATGGTTGTCGTGAATTTATATCCGTTTGCAGCCACTGTGGCTAAAAGCAGATTGTACCTTGGCGGATGCGGTAGAAAATATCGATATCAGTGGACCAACCATGGTGCGTTCTGCAGCGAAAAACCACAAGATGTGGCGATTGTGGTGAGATAATCGTGATTTCAACGCAATTCTTGCAGAGATGGATAAACATCAAAACAGCCTAACGCTTGAAACCCGTTTTGATCTTGCGATTAAAAAGCATTTGAACATACCGCGCAATATGATTCCATGATTGCCAACTACTTCGGACAAATGGTGAAACCATATCATGTGGCAGAGGAAGAAGATGCTCAATGCGAAAGTGCGGTCAATTCCACGGACTTTAAACCTCAACTTCGTGCGTAAACAAACCATGCGTTACGGCGAAAACGCCCATCAAAATGCTGCTTTCTATGTTGATTTGAATGTGAAAGAGGCGAGCGTGGCTACGCTAATCAACTCAAGGTAAAGCCTTGTCTTACAATAATATTGCAGACACCGATGCAGCGCTTGAATGCGTGAAAAGAATTTGATGAGCCAGCACTTGTGATTGTTAAACACGCTAATCCATGCGGTGTGGCTTTGGTAAAGATATTTTGACGCCTATATCATACGCTTACCAAACCGATCCAGCGTCTGCATTTGGCGGCATTATTGCTTTTAACCGTGAATTAGACGAAACCGCGAATGAAATTGTGGAGCGCCAATTCGTTGAAGTGATTATTGCACCGAAAAGTGTCTGCTGAAGCACAAGAAGTCGTGAAACGTAAGAAAAACGTTCGTTTGCTTGAATGTGGTGAATGGACTTCTCGTTCCGAACGTTTGGATTTCAAACGATGTGAACGGTAACTTGTTAGTACAAGATGCCGATTTAGGCATGGTTGGTTTGGATGATTTAAAAAGTAGTAAGTAAACGTCAGCCAACTGAACAAGAATTAAAAGACTTATTATTCTGCTGGAAAGTGGCGAAATTCGTGAAATCCAATGCCATTGTTTACGCCAAAGATAATCAAACCATCGGCATTGGTGCAGGTCAAATGAGCCGTGTGTATTCGGCCAAAATTGCAGGCATCAAAGCGCGGGACGAAAGCAACCGCAGCTGGTTGTGTAATGGCATCTGATGCATTCTTCCCATTCCGTGACGGTATTGATGCAGCGGCGAGAAGTGGTATTCAATGTGTTATCCATCCTGGTGGTTCAATGCGAGATCAGGGAAGTCATCGATGCAGCAGATGAACATAATATGGTGATGGTATTGACAGGAATGAGACATTTCCGCCATTAAAGTTATATTATTTATTAAGAGTTAATACATGTTTTAGAATTTTTAGAGAATTATTAAATATATGGAAATTTAATTTATTTAACATTAGAAGGGAAAAATCAAGGTTTAATTTCATCTGGCTGTGGGACAAAAGGAATCAATAGGTAATAAAAATATCAATTAGGTGAGAGAAACCAAATTTTTATCTTATAGTGTACAACATTTATTCACTAAAGATCTTAATGCTCAACATCATCCTGTAGTATTTACAAAACCAGTGGACCGTTCTTCCCCGTTATTAGCTCAATCAATTATGGAAAATGAAACATTAAAAAGCTAAATTTGATTTTTATAGAACTGCTGAACAGGGGAGGAATAGAACGTTGTTACTCAATATCTTTAACAGGTGCTAGTATAATTAGCTTGAAAATTGATTATCCTCATTCTTTAACAGGAGATCGACTTGTTTCCTCAAGAAGTGATTGCTTTAAATTATCAAACAATAGATATTGAACATCTTTTATCAGCAACAAGTACGACGGGATATTGGTTACAAAAATATATGACAGGGAATATAGAATCCAGTGGCTCAAGAAATTTTTAGATATGTGGAAGATACTAATTTTGCTGGAGCTGTCTTGATGGAATGCTAAGTGGTATAACAGATAATTTAAAAATTTAGGCTACTCTTTTACAATTATCTTAATACTGATTATGAAAGATCAGCTAGATATGGATACATCTAGATTGATAAAAGCTTATTGATAGAGGGATTACCTCAAGATTTAAGAAATATCTGTGAAGTGATAGCTGAAGAATTTTTAAAAAGATGCCAGATGATAAGTGCTAGAGTTAGGTTCAAGAGTTATTGGAAAAGTTACAGGCAACACTTTGGCAGGTCAGGCAACCGTTCAATATTTTTAAATAAGGTCAGGATTGATGTTGTATCTAGATTTGGAGTTGGTTTTGCTTTTTCCTTGAGGGATATCGTGCTAGAGCCTGTTATAGGTCGAGATATTTGAAAGATAATCACCCTAATATTTATTGGAAGTTGAGAAGCTTAGGGGATTTAGATTTATTGTATTTCTTAGTTGAAGATAAAAATGAGCCCATTTATCCACACTCTTGAAATTTATAAAATGGATCCTGAACGATATAATCAGATTATTGACGATATTTTCTTTGGTAATAGGAATTAGTGATGAAATTATTTTTCATAAATATTTTATTTAGAGTTTTTCTATTTTCATTCTTTTTGTCTTGTATCTGATTTTTAAATTTGATTTTTGTATTTTTGGTCTTTTTCAGCATTAACCCTTTTGTATCTAGTACTAGGTCTTTGGTTGAGCGATAAGGTTAATAAGTTAAACTCGGATCAAACAAAAAGGGTTACATATTTTATAATAGAACTGGTAGTGTCTGTTATTTTTGGCATCATAATTTATGGTGGAATTTATTTAATCATATTTTCTGCCATTATCAATAGATAGGATTCAAGTATGAATATTCTCATCATCGGAAATGGCGGTCGTGAACACGCCTTGGCTGAAAGCTGCACAATCTCCATTAGCGAGACAAAGTTTTTCGTCGCACCGGGCAATGCGGGTACAGCATTAGAGCAAAAAGTAGAAAACGTGAATATTTCTGCAACAGATATCCCGCATTGAGTGAAATTTGCTCAAGATAAGCAAAGTTGGATTAACCATTGTTGGCCCTGAAGCACCCCTAGTGATTGGGGTAGTTGATGCATTCAGTGAAGCTGGATTGAAGATTTTTGGTCCAACTAAAAGCAGCTGCACAATTGGAAGGTTCAGAAAGCATTTGCAAAGACTTCCTCGCTCGTCACAAAATCCCAACGGCAGAATATCAAAACTTCACCGAGTAGAACCTGCATTGGCGTACTTGCGTGAAAAAGGTGCGCAATTGTCGTCAAAAGCAGATGGTTTGGCGGCAGGCAAAGAGCGTAATCGTTGCAATGACATTGCAGAAGCGGAAGAAGCTGTGCGTGATATGCTTTCTGTGCATATGCGTGGCGAAGCGGGTAGCCGAGTGGTGATTGAAGAGTTTCTGAGATGGCGAAGAAGCCAGTTTTATCGTCATGGTAGATGGTAAAACGTCGAACCTATGGCGACTAGTCAAGATCATAAACGCGTGGGCGAAAATGATACAGAGCTTAAATACTGGCGGTATGGCGCGTATTCACCTGCGCCAGTGGTGACACCAGAAATTCATGAGCGCATTATGACGGTGGTTATCCAACAGTCAATGGCATGGCGGCAGAAGCGATGTTTACGCAGGTTTCCATACGCAGGATTAATGATTATGCCGAACGGTCAGCCAAAAGTGATTGAATTTAACTGTCGTTTTGGCGATCCAGAAACCCAGCCAATTATGTTACGCCTCGAATCAGATCTGGTAGGATTTTGTCTTAAAGCTTGCGATGGTAAATTGAACGAAGTGAAATCCCAATGGAATCAAAATCTTCCTAGGGATTGTTTTGGCTGAAGGCTATCGAGCGACATCGCAAAGACGATGAAATCACGGTTTGCCCAAAGGCGTCGAAAATGAGAAAGTCTTAGCGGGCGTTGCGAACAAGAAGGCAAGTTAGTCACGAATGGCGGTCGCGTGCTTTAGTGTTACTGCATTAGGCGAAAGCGTATTTGAAGCACAACAAAAAGCCTTAAAACTCGCTGAGCAAATTCAATGGTCTGGACGTTTTTATCGTCGAGATATTGGCTATCGTGCTGTTGAACGTGAGCAGCAAAAATAACTACATTAAATGTTAAGGAATCGTCATGGATTATAAAATAAAGAATTATGTCGTCTTCGCACAATCAGTCTAACATTACATAAAAGATAAATCGCAATGGGAAAAGCGCGCCCTTTATTCGGTGAAACGTGATATTGATTTGTTATTGCCTGCTGTGCAGAAAGCAGGTTATACCTTGCAATCGATTCGGGTCATTACCAATCCTTTTTGGTGAATATTTGATTTAACCAATTTGCAGACAGCAAAAAGCAGATTTACAGTATTTAACGGGTTATTAAATAAATTTAATGAAAGTGAATTCGTCTTCGATTTGCAATAGGCGCGGCGAGAAATAAAGAGGAAATTGCGTTATTGCCAGAATTAATCGCGGCTTATGGCGACTTGTGTAATGCTTGTGTCAATGTACCATTAGATAAAAATGGCGTGTTAGATAATGAACTTATGGGCAATCTGTTTATGCCGTACAACAGTGCAAATATCACACCACGTGGCGAAGGTAATTTAACTTTACGGTGAATTTTAACTGCAAAGCCATTTATTCCTATTTCCCGCTGGTTATCATCTAAGTCATTTTACCAAACAGTTTTGTCATTGGGTTCGAAACACCCGATTTATTAGTCGAAGTATTAAAATCTGTGCCAAAATCGCCTCATAATCAATTTTTATGCTGATTGCTATCAAGCTATGTCATAAGCCCTGCAATATCATGTAGATCAAGTATTAGAGGTGTTAAGTACGGTCAAATTATCAGGTGAATTTGAATGTGCAGGCATTGATAGTTCGGCGGCACCATCTAAAAATTGTTCATCCATGACAAAAATCTATGAATTAATGGGATTGCCTCTTTTTGGTGCGGCTGGTTCAGTCGAGGTTTCTGCTTTACTGACAAAAGTGTTTAAATCAATCCAACGTGTGCCATTGGTTGGGTTTCTGGATTAATGTTGGCAGTGACAGAAGATTTGGGTTTGTCGAAAGATTACCAAAACACTATTTTGATATTCGCGCTTTACTGACTTATAGCGCCGTAGTGGTATCGGTTTAGACACGGTTTCTGTGGCGGGAAATGTTAAGGCAGAAAGCATAGCGGCTATTATGCGCGATACGGGAACGATGGCATTTCGCTTAAATAAACCACTCACTGTGCGTTTATTTCCCATTCGAATAAGGTTGCAGGTGAAATATCAGAATTTGAGGTGATGATTATGTAACTGCCGCCTTTTCACATATTCCTGATTAAACGAAAAATTTCCTATTTTTGTTGTGATCAACGTTATCCTACTGTCAATAAAAGGAGTATCTCATGAGAAAAATTAATATTAGGTAGCCTTGTTGCTGCATTATTAACAGGTTGCTCAGGGGGCTTCAAATGTCTACAAAGTTCAACATTAGATGGCGAGTGGATTTGTCGTACTATCCCGACACAAGATAAACAAACTTACGATCGCTTGAATCACTTTGTCTTAAAGTCAGATCGGAACAGGCGCCTTGCGAGGCATTTCCTACATTGAATTGGATAAAGAGACGACTATTCGTTTATTTAACAAAAAGGTAAGGTGAAATAGCAGAGTCAAAATAATGTCTTGAGTTTTGATTTTTGTTAATCGCGCGATGGTGCCTGCGCACAGTAATAATGTGGCTAAAGCCATTAAGCAAGATAAAGAAATTACAAAAACAAGAAAAGAAATTAGCTACGTTTTTATAGCAAATCAGGCGATCACGTGAATATGCCAATTGAACTTAAAACAAAATGGCAATCAACTTATTCTAGGTAAGGATTTTGACGACTTGCCGACGAGTCACCGAGAATGACAAAAGATATTCAGTTATTGAATCAGTGGTTTGTGAAGAAATAAATACAATTATTTTTAAGCGATAAAAAGCAAGCGTGATTTTTAACCGCACTTTATTTTTGATAGTGCGGAAATCAGCATATAAAAGGGTATTACTATGAAAAATTAGTATTAGGTAGTCTTGTCGCTGTATTGCTATCGGGATGTGCAACAGCGCATCAGCAAACTGAACAGGAAAAAGCATTGGTGGGTGATTGGATTTGTCATGTGAAACCAGCCGCTAAGGCACCTTTGCCAGTTGAGCATTTTTGATTATGTCACTTATCGAGCGGATCGAAACTGTGCTTCTACGCGGTATTTTCACAGATTGATACAAAAAGAAGGTTGGATGCGTTATTTGTGCAAGCCAAAGCCAAATGGCGGGCAAGTGATGGTAAAATTGAGTTATGACTTTACCGATCGTCTATTTCACAAACTGCCCATTCACCGCAAGTTGCGAAAATCATAGAGCAAGTTCCTGAGTTTAAAGACTATGAGAAGGAATTTGTTTCACCCTATGATCGTTGTGGTGATCATTTTTGGATATGAAAGATTAAAATGAAAAAAGTCCAACAAGGATGACAAATTTTATACTACTTATACGAAGAAACCAGCCAATGCCGAAAACTTGGCGTGAGGTGAGAAAAACAAAAAGAAGTTAAATTAATTGAAAAATTAGTGAAGAAAAAGGCTCGATTTAGATAAATGAATGTTTTTCATTGTAATAATGAAAAATATGGTCGAAAATTTTAGTTCAGTTTTTGTCTGGAAACAGGTAAACTATACACAAATAATTCAAACAACGAGGAAAACTACAATGTTTAGTATGAACATCGCTGATTACGATCCGGTTCTGCTTGGCAGCCATTCAGGACGAAAAATCGTCGTCAAGAAGAGCATATCGAAACATCGCATCTGAAAACTATGCGAGTCCACGCGTAATGGAAGCGCAAGGTTCTCAGTTTACTAACAAATATGCAGAAGGCTATCCAGGTAAAGCGTTACTACGGCGGTTGTGAGTACGCAGACATTGTGGAGCAGTTGGCGATTGATCGCGCGAAAGAGTTATTTGTTGCGGATTATGTGAACGTACAACCACACTCAGGTTCTACAAGCGAATGCGGCAGTATAGTGCGTGTTAATCAATGCGGGCGATACCATTTAGGGATGGATTTAGCTACACGGCGGGCACTCAACACGGAGCGAAAGTGAGCTTCTCCGGTAAAATCTATAATTCTGTACTATGGGTATCACTGCTGATGGTTTAATCGACTATGAAGATGTGCGTCAAAAAGCGTTAGAACATAAACCAAGAAAATGATCGTGGCTGGTTTCTCTGCTTATTCTCAAGTGGTAGATTGGATGCGCGAAATTGCGAAAGGATGAAGTGGGCGCGTATTTATTTGTTGATATGGCTCATGTTGCGGGCTTAATCACAGCAGGTTGTATCGACCCATTACCATACGCACATGTTGTAACAACGACCACCCATAAAACCTCAGATGTGGTCCACGTGGTGGTTTAATCCTTTCTTCTTGTGGTGATGAAGAGCTTTATAAACGCACAATCTTCTGTTTTCCTGCTACACCATAGGAGTGGTCCATTGGTTTCCACATTATTGCGGCGAAAGCGGTATGTTTCAGAGAAGCATTAGAGCTTACTGCTTATAAAGAATACCAAGCAAAGCGTGATTAAAAGTGCGAAAGCAATGGTGAAGTGTTTGCAAACAACGTGGTTATGACGTGGTTTCAAAATGGCACAGAAAACCATTTTAGTGGCTTAGTCAGGTTTCGTCAAAGCAAAGGCTCGACGGTGAGAGCAGCAGATGCAGCGCTGGGTAGAGCGAATGTCACCGTTAATGCCGCTCCATTGCAAAGACCGATGCAAAAACCATTTGCGGCCTCTGGTATTCGTGTTGGTACGCAGCTGTGACTCGTCGTGGCTTTAACGAACAAGACTGTCGTGAACTAGCTGGCTGGATGTGTGATGATTAGATGCATTAGGCAGAAAACGAAAGAACAAGTGATTGCAGCAACCAAAGAAAAATATTGGCAGTCTGCAAACGTCTTCCTGTTTACGCAAGCTAATTTTTAATCGTTGTTAAAAGAAACGGTGACATCAATAGAGGATGTTGCCGTATTCAGTATACCTATGCCCTACTGAGGGTTGGAAAAGGCTAATTGGTTGATATTATAACTATCTTTCTGAGCAATTGAATGGTTGAATAAAATACTATATGTTGGTAACCAACTAAACGATAAATATATTAATTCTTCAATCTAAAGAGCCGGGTAAAAACCAGTCTCATTATGCTTACTTAAGTGCCACGATAGTGGTTTAACAGTCTTTCAGAGCCCTATTATCCAATTTGAGTTAAAATCAACCGCACTTTCGATTCAATTGAAATACATTTATCTCCCCAAAGGAAGTCCCGTGTTTAAAACATTATTAAATTTATTTTCACTCGACTGACTAAAAATAGTCTTGAAGCCTTAAAGCAACATGCAGAACAGGTGATGCGGGGGCAATATATCAGTTGGGGAGAGTATATGCTCTTGGTAAAGGGAAGAAGTCGATTATGACGCTGGCGTTATATCACCGCGCGAATGCATTGGGTTATCCATTGGCGGCAAATAATATTGGCGCATATGATATGGGCGAGCCTGAAAAATCAGTGGAATGGTTTTGACAAGGCATTCGTCAAGGCGATAAACGAGCGACAATTAGTTTGGGACGATTCTATCTTTTTGCAGGTGATTGGCGTGGAGCAAGATACATTTAAAGGCATGCAAATGCTAAGAGAAATATGACAATCATGAGCTTGCTTCATACCTCTTAGCGCAGGTATATGATGGCGTTATAGGATATGAAGTTCCAATTAATTATCCTAAAGCATTGGAATATTACTTGCTGCTGAGAAAGATAAACAAAGATTTAACCAATGAGTTTAATGACGCTTTATAATAACCTTGGGATGTCTAACGCTCACGAGATATTCCAACCAATTATGTTGAGCCAAAAATACTAGCAAGCTGCTGAAATGGGGCTTCCCCATGCAATGTGATAGTTTAGCAAATTTACACGATTTTTAAGGGATAAAAGCAAGCCTTCAAATGGTATTTAAAAGCTGCTGAAAATGGCTTAGTGATGCCTATTACTATGTTGGTAATGCTTACAAAAGAGGTGAGGGTTCAACAGAGATGGCAGAAAGCCTTGAAATGGCTGAAACTAGCAGCAGAATGCCAAATGGGGGCAGCTTGGGGATTGGCTGGGGATTTGAGGGCTAGGTAATGTGCACAAAATTTAGAAAAAGCTCAAGAGTTTATCTACTTTGCAAAAGAATCAGGAGAGAGAATGTCGAACGCTCAGTGCAACAGCTGCAAACGTCGTCTTGCTGTGCGTGATGATTTTGATGCGTACTTGAACGAGCGAAAGAAGGCAATCTTGAGGCACAAAGAGATTTGTGATGGCTTACGTTCGAGGTGATGAAATTGAACAGAATTATGAAGAAGCCTTTAAATGGTGTAAAAGCTGCCGCCGAACAAGGCGATGCAGATGCACAAAATAACCTTTCATAACCGCTATGCAAAAGGCGAAGGGTTGAACAAAATATGTGAAGAAGCGATGAAATGGCTACGTCGTAGTGCCGATCAAGGTCATGGGCACGAAACGCTTATTATAATTTAGGGTTTGAATATAGTTCAGGTGTTTTTAGTCATGAACTGGAAGCGATCAAATGGTATAAAAAGCAGTAAAAGACGTCATAGAGCTTATTATCAACTCAGTTTCTTTATACTTATGGTGATACTATTAAAGAGATTATAAGTCTGCAGGAATATATGAATTGGCGGGCGGAAGCTGGAACAGTGAAGCACAAAATGAATTAGGTATCCTTCACTTTAATGGGCTAGGGACACCAAAGATGATGCAAAAGCCTTTCTTTATTTCAACTTGCTGCTGAAAAACGGCAGTCCGGAGGAATGTACAATTTGGTGCGATAGTATGACAATGGCTTTGGCACAAAAACGCAACCGCAAATTCGCCGCAATGGTTTAAAATCCTGTGAAGCTGGATATGAAAAAGCATACGAGATGCATAAAAATGAAACACTTTATGTTTATCCGTACAAAAGGATAGGCGTAATATATGGTGATGTGTTGAGAATTAACTATTATTTTTATTGTTTTTGATCTTCTAGTTTGCGCATAATGCTGATTCAGCTTTTATTTGTAATATTAGCGGCGGTAAATATCATCGCTTATTTGTATCTAATGTGGAAAGATAGAGTCCGCGCGGTTCGTCACGGCTGGCGAATTTCACATACTTTTCTATTAAGCCTTCTTGGTGGTTTTTATTGGTGTTTGTGCAGGATGAGCGCTTTCGCCATAAAACCAAACACTTCAGTTTTAAATTTGTTGTTACTCTTGGTGCCTTTATTTGGCTAGTCTTAATGCCCTTGATGGTATTTCTTTCTTGAGTAGTTTAAATTCAGAGTCATTTTTATCAATGAGAATAGCCTAGAAAATATCTCTGAGCTTTTTAACTATAGTGAGTGTTTAAAAATGAGGCGTCTTTTTCTGCTTTTCTTCACTTGTCGAAATAGTGATTAATCCCAACACAAGGACATAAACAGCAAAATAAAGACGAGCCATTGCACCATATAGTAATACCGAAGAGAGATCATTGACTTTCGTACAGCTACCTGTCGGATTGAAGGCTGCGGGTAGCCATTTATGGAGATGGTAAAGTTTCCGGAAAGTTGGGTATAATTACATTGTTTCCACGGTGCTGGTTCATTTGTAAAATCAAGGTGACGTGATCATGTAGTATCAGTTAACAGTCATGCTGGTGCTCACTAAATGGGAAGAGGTGCAGCGAGATATCGCAAAGGCAAATGCGTACAATACCTGGTAGGGATAAACTCGAGCGGGCATAAGCACCACGGTTATAAGTACAGCATGGTGTAAGTAAATGACCCACGTAGCAGACTAAACGTTCTACCACAGAAAGTTTGATTAACGGTGCAGAGACGATGTCGTAAGAGAATGCTGCTGACCGTTTGGCGATTTCTACAGAAGGTAGTTTGTACCTGTAGTGATTGCGACATGAAAGACATTCAAATTGAGTGGCTAAAATCAGTCCAGCATGTAAGCGCATTTTCGCCTCATTAATGGAAGACGTTAGCGAATACGTTATCGAAAATTGCAGAAAGTAAACCGTTGAAACCCACTGAATAGGGCTAACTGGGTTTCTCTTACTGCATATACGAAGTGGATGGTGTACCATGAGGACTGATCGATAATCACCGCAGCGATGAGAAAGATACCACTAATAATGCAGTGAAAGGCAAGCTTTCTTGGAATGATTTACCAATAGCGTGCTCATCAGTTACACCAGTAAGGTGTCGCAGAATAATCACACTTAAACCAGTTAGACCAACAGCGGCTAGTGAAACTAGACCTAAGATTAACCAAATCGCGATAAGACCTATGACAGCAGAAAGACGTGCTTTATCTTGTCTAGACATGTATTTTCACGATCTAAATCAGCCAAAGATTTTCCTATACTTCTTCATGGTAATTTTTCGCATAGCCGAATACTTTAAATTTTCCACTAAAAACTACAAGTGAGTAATCCACAGATAAATAGAGGATGGTTGCTGGCGCCATACGGAAGAAGAACTCAATGAAGTTCCATTTTGCTTGTTCTGCAATGATCGGGTTTTGTGGTTCACCCACCATGGTCATTACACCACCGAATGCAGTACCTACACCAGCATGCATCATTAAGCTACATGAGAAAGAGCGGAATTTTCGAGGTTTCGTGATTTTTGATTTTGTTATCATCGGCAATATCAACCGCCTCCATGATTTTCCCTGATGCGCACTTTTGATGCATAAACCCATGACAGCCAACACTGATGATTACCAGCCACAACAGTCGGTGCATCTAAGAAAGCTGAGAAAATGCAGCACAAAACAGAACGCGACAGAGAGATGATTTTAGAACGGATACGGACTAATAATTTGGTGAACACATAAAAGCAAAAAGTTGCTTCACCAAAGTAAATACCGGCCACCATAAAGATTAAAAAGTAAAAACGACTTCAAAGTTTGCCGCGATCTCGGCTTTAACGTGCTCTGCATTCGTCATACCAATAGCAATAGCTTCAACGGCTAATAAACCACCGGTTGAAGAGGATAGCATTTTAATGCCATTGCTAGGTGAAAATAAACTCGGCGACAGGTGACCCAGCCTTTACAAATGGGCTTACCCAAAAGAATAAAAGTGGGTTAATTACCAAGAAGGCAATAATAGTTAATTTATACCAATCGGGGCTCGAGGCAGAAAGTTTTTCATAAAGCTTGTGTGTAAGTCATATTGAACTCCGTTTTTATAGTCCTATCATTGTAATATATACTGCTGAGGATAATAGACCAGTTAAAGATTTATTCAATAAATCACATGATCTTTTTAGACTTTTTATATTTGTTTCCTACTCATGCAAACAGATAATACCCTTTTACGGGCTCAAAGCCCAGCTGCGCTTGCCGAATATATTGTTAGAAGTATTTGGGATGATGTATTTCCATCGGCACCAACTCTTCCTTCTGAGCGTGATGGCTGATAAAATCGGCGTACCTGTTTTCACGACCTACGTGAGTATTGCAGCGTTTGGCTCGTGGTGGCACAGCCTATTCAACATGGCAAGCCGACAAAAAGTCAATGATATTTGGGATACAGCTGGTCCAAGCATCGTTGAAACCTTGAGTACCTTGAATCGCCAAAGTGCGCCGTTAATATTGAAAATATGTTGTCATTGCGTGCAGTCGCATGTCAGAATCTTATATTTATGAGGCGGTAAAAATTCACTAAAGCTAGCTGCCTTGTTCAAAGGATGGATGCTTTAGAGAATACCGCTAAAGCTACATGGAGTGACTATGCCTTATTTCGTCAGTTTACCGTAATGGCTAATAAACCTTTCTATCGTTTAATTTTTCAACCAAGCTTTGCGTGGGGTTTATCATAAAAATTGGTTTGCTATTCTTTAGTGACGAAAAACATCGCCAAAGTGACACATGATTTTATGTGGATTGCGTGATATGTTTGTGAAAAAGGTCAATCTGATTTAGTGGTGGAATGTATTCGTAAGCACAAGCAAGTTACCCTCCGCCTACTGGCGAGCCATTTTAGAAAGTTTGCCAAAAGATTTAGCGAACAATATTAAAGGAGTGCGGTTGAAAATGACCGCGTCGCATATCAAGAACTCAATATTGTATGCGTATTCAGAATTTATCATCAGAATCGCTTAAATTCAATCTACTTGCCAACTTTCGAGGATGCGCTAATCACGTAGGGCGTGTACTGCGTATGACTGAAGGTGAACAAATTGATGTTGATGGAAGTAATCATATTATCCATCATTATTGAAGCGAGCAAAAGCCGTTAAAGTAGAAATTCTTGGGTGCGATTGAAGTGATAAGAGTCTAATTTACCGATTCATTTTAGGGCAGGATTATTTCCCGACGGTGATCGGGATGGAATTTACCATTCAAAAAGTCACGTAGAGTTGGGCGTGAACGTGATTACACCATTGTGGTCAGAACGCTGTGGGGGTGAAGTTGGATGGCGAACGATGGATGAAAGAAAATCAACAATGGCGAGAATTGCTATTGCGGCTTGTGAACAATGTGGTGAGTAATGTTGTGCAGAAATTCGTCCATTAATGAAATTACAAGACTGGTGTGCAGAAAATGATGGTGCGCTGAAATTGAATTTACATCCAAGAGCAATATTCAATTAAAACCTTGCGCTATTCCAAAGAAGGTGTTCGTTTGCTGTATTGGTTCAAGGCGGTTTATCACCTCAAGAAATCGCTCAAACTGAACAACAGGATTTTACTAAATTTTATTAGGAAAGCGTGTGTTACGTACAGAAACCGCCTCTTTAGCGGCGATTAATTGCGTTGCAAATTTGTTTTGGAGATTTGGGATAATGATGGATTTACAGAGGGCAATTTTTAATTGCGATGCCACAGTTGGAGGATTATTTCCAAAAATACCGTGGTGTATATGTGTGAGCATAATGAGCAAGGTTCGATGGGGTTAGTGATTAATCAACCCACCGATTTACGCATTGCTGAGTTGTATTCAAAAATGAACTTTATGATGAAAAATGACCGCACTTTTAGCAATGAACTTGTACTTGCGGGTGACGATACATTCTGAGCGTGGTTTATTCTGCATAAGAAAACCGCGAAAAAATTTGAACATAGTTATAAAAATTACCGATGAGATGTTTTTGACCACTTCGGCGAATATTGTGGAAACCTTTGGTTCAGAGGATGCGCCCGAAAAATATCTTGTTGCGCTCGGTTGTGCAAGTTGGACAGCTGGACAGTTAGAACAAAGAGTTGCAGATAATGCGTGGTTAGTGGCACCTGCTGCAGACACCATTTTATTTGAAACGATTTATGAAAGATCGATATCCTGCAGCAAAATCAATTAGTGGGATTAATCCTCATAATTTTGTCTTTTTCACAAGTAGGGCATAGTTAATGGGCATCACAGCAATTGCATTTTGATTTCGGTACAAAAAGCATCGGTTGTGCAGTCGGGCAAAAGTATCACGGGTACAGCGCAAGCATTACCTGCATTTAAAGCGCAAGATGGGATTCAAATTGGGATACTATTGAAAAATGCTTAAAAGACTGGAAGCCTGATGTTATTGTGGTGGGATTGCCCTTAAATATGGATGGCACTGAGCAGATTTAACACTTCGTGCGAAAAGTTTGCCAACCAGCTGTAGATGGTCGTTTCGGTATCAAAGTGGAGTGCAAGATGAGCGCTTAACGACGGTTTCTGCGCGTGATGAAATTTTCCAGCGTGGCGGTTATCGCGCTCTCAATAAAAGGCAAAGTAGATGGGATCTCTGCTTGTCTGATTTTAGAAAGTTGGTTCGAAGATTATTCAGAATAAGCAAAACATAAACCGCACTAAGGTGCGGTTTGTTTGTATGATGAGTTTATATCCAAATCAGACTCACCATTCGGCCTGTTTTGCCATCTCGACGATAGGAAAAAGCTCTCTTTTCAGTGAATGTGCAATGCTCCCCATAATTTGGGTAATACCTAATTTGTTGAGACGTTGAGTGATGATGAAAGTTGCGGGTATTTTCCGGATTCATTCGGATCGGGATCGAAAAGCCATTTCTGCAATCGGGTCAAAAGCCGCTCAGTGTATTACTTCTTTGCAACTTGGAATGCATTAGGGCCGATATGCAGGACCAGGCACGCAATAATCTCTTCAGGGGGCGGATTGAAACATTTACCGTTTCTTTAATGCACTATGCAGCAGTCCATGAGCCTGCACGCAGCCTTCAGTACCTTTGTTAGTGAATAAAACCAAATGAGTCAGCTGTCATCACCAAACAGACTTGGTTAGGTTGATTGGTGAGAAACCACATCAGACCTCAAATCATTGCCCTCATAAGGCACCGTAATCACACGGTGCTGTGCGTTTGAGTTAAAACAACGGAAATGTGGCGGGATTAAATTTTCGACCAGTAAGTGGGTTGGTTTTGTAGACTGTCTTCGACACAATCCCCCAAATTGAAACTATCGAAAACGGCTGACACCACCTTCTCTTGTGGTTGCAAAACTTTGGATATGTCGTGGAACATTCCAGTTTGGAACAATGGTCTTCATCTTAATAATCAACTCGTCTTTGTGTTCAGGTAATCGCTTTTGAGCGATAGCAGTAATTCGACAAAGTCATCTGGCAATGGGGCATACCATTCCATCATTTCTCACCTGTAATCGGATGAGCTAAACGCAGCTTTTCAACCGCATGTAAAACGGCGTTTAAAATTGCGCTGTCCTCAGTGAAGAGCTTCGCTTGCATTTTTAGGTGGGCGAGGACGGCCTCCGTAGTTTGATCTCTACTAATGGATGTGCAATATGCGCCATGTGCACTGAATTTGGTGGTATGCCGTTTCTAAACATAGCGTAAGCGGGTGTAGTGCGGAAAATTTTCCATAATGCGATAGTGCGTAACAGCCGGTTTCCCATTGGATGGACGCCATCAGTGTACGTTTTGGTGGCGTGACGATCGATGGCTGATCTACCTGTGCACCTTTGGTCATAATGCCACTGGCGACGGCTACGTATTCGGTGATCTTACGTTTTGTAAGTCACGTACGAGTTTGTTTGTGCGGGAATGGTTTTAGCGACAACCATGAGGATTTCCGTTGTGTCTTTATCTAGTGCGTCTTAGTCACGTAGAGTACTTCGGCAATGGGTGGATAGTGATGAGTGGTGCGTTAGTACCGTGCCAGGTATGGGCTGCTCGCACCGCGAGGATGAGCCACAAGATCTTTGGGTTTATTAATCACGATAATATCGTCATCTTCAGACGATATTGAGTGGAATATTTTGCTGGCTCAAAACGGTTTCATCTTCCACTTTACCGAAATTTCAATTTGCTCTCCGCCATAAACTTTTGCACAGAATATCGGCAATTTTCACGTTCATTTTCACCTGTTTTGCTTTAATCCAGGTTTTTAAACGCGAACGGAATATTCTGGGAACAACTCTGCGAGGGTTTGGTCCCAACGCTGTCCCATTTGTTTGGGCTGAACTTTTCAGCCGTTAAGGTCATTTGTGGCACAAAAATCCATCTAAAATTTAAAAGGGTGGCTTATTGTGGAATGTTCTATACAATATTCGTTAATTGTAACTTATTTATTGATTTTCGTAAAAGTGAGGAAAAGAATGCGTAAAATACTCTCGTGCTTGTGACGCCTCATTCGTGGCGAGCTTGTAGCAGTGGTAATAAAGAAGTGGAGCAAGCTTCGTTGATGAGCTTTATGCAAAAGGCGCGGCTGCATTACAGAGAAGGAAGCTATCTGACTCGGTTCGTTATTTAAAAGCAGCGACAGAGCGTTTGCCCTGGTAGTACTTTACACAACAAGCAATGTGATTTAATTTATACAAACTATAAAACACAAGATTACACAGCAACGTTGGTTACTGTAGATAACTTCTTACAGCAATTCCCAAAAAGTCCAAAACAGTGACCTATGCAGTGTATATAGGCGGGTTTAAACACAACGACTGATAACGTCGATTCGAGATTTTCTTTGGTATCGATCATTGCAACGCGTGAAACAACTTCAATGAAAACCGCGTTTTCAAACTTCCAAAAGCTTAGTGCGTGCGTTCCCAAATAACTCCATATTCACAAGATGCAGTAGCACGTATGGCGCCATCAAAGACTCATTAGCACGTCATGAATTAGAAATTGCAAATTCTATGCAAAACGTGATGATGGGTCGCGGTATCAAACCGTGTAGTGGGTATGTTGCAACGATATCCGGATGCAAAAGCGACTTACGAGGTTTATTCTTAATGAAAGAAGCATACGAGAAAAATGGGTTTACAACAATTGTAGCGAACCAAACTCAGCAAGTTATCGGTCGAATAAAAAGATAAACAATTTGCGGGAAGTGAAAAACCGGAAGAATCTGATTTAACTCAACGGTTATAATTCTCGTCCCTTTGTGAGGACGAGCTTGAATAAACAAAATTATTCAAATAAAGGCTAGTCAAACTAATCAAATTGAGCTAGTATAAATTAAAAAGATTTCCTGGGGTGTTCGTGATGGGTTATGTCCTGAGCCGATACTTAGAACTTTTATAAATCGGTTTCCCGCCATTGGTGTGTGTAGGCTTGACCTTTGACTTTGATCATTGGACTCAAAAAGAAACCTGAAAAATGACTTTACCGGTTTCCTCGGACCGTCGGGTTCAAGGACTACTACTCGTAGCGGCACTCTGGGACCTTTCCTTTAAAATCCATTCTTTTCCAATCGAATGAAATCAACACACAAACGCTTCGTCATCAGCTCCGTCAACAAATTCGTACAAAACACGAGCGATGGACGCACTTCAGCAGCAACAGGCGGAAGAATCCATTACTCAGCAAGCGCTTGCATTAATTTGAAGAACGAAATGCACAGCATATTGCCCTGTATGTTTCCTGATGGTGAAATCTCCACGGATAAACTTATCAAAAACCCTTTGGGCACAAGATAAGCACGTTTATTTGCAGTATTGCACCCCTTTCAATCCTAATCATCTTTTTGTTCTTTGTTGTTTGCCAGATACACCAATGCTGAAAAATAAATTTGGCATTTTGGGAGCCAAAACTCAATGTGCAAAATGTATTGCCTTTTGGATGAATTAGATATTCTTTTTACGCCACTCGTCGCGTTTGATAAACAAGGAAATCGTCTGAGGCATGGGCGGTGGTTTTTATGATCGCACCTTACAAAATTGGCAAAAGTACTGTCTTTTATCCTGGGATTAGCTCATCAATGTCAACAAGGTCGGACAACTTCAACAGAAGCGTGGACGTGCCTCTTCACCAGTCTAGTTGTTAAACCTATCAAGAAATAAAAGTGATAGAAAAATTAAAAATTTGATTTTTCTCTTGAAATACAAAAAGGGTCTTTATTTAATAACTCGTAAAGGGGATGACCTCAAGAATTTAATCAGGAAGATAAGCATATGAATATTGAAAATCTACCACAAAATTTCTCAACAAGCACTCAGTGAAAGCACAATCATTGGCGCTAGGTAAAGAGATAATCAGTTTATCGAACCAGTGCATTTATTGACCGCACTTTTAAATCAACAAGACGGTTCAATTGCACCAATTTTAACGACCAGTGGTGTGAATGTAGCGTTATTGCGTAATGAATTAAACGCTGAATTGAATAAATTGCCACAAGTGTCGGGTAATGGCGGTGATGTGCAGACTTTCCCGTCAATTACTTAACCATTGAATTTATGTGACAAATTAGCTCCGACAAAACAAAGATAAATTTATTTCCAGTGAATTGTTCTTATTAGCAGCGCTTGAAGAGCGAGGCGCATTAAATGACTTTATTTGATGTGGTGCGAAGAACAAATTTCTACAGACGATCCAACATATTCGTGGAGGACAAAAAGCGTGAACATCAAAATGCAGAAGAGCAGACAAGCTCTGAAAATATACCATTGATTTAACCGCTCGTGCTGAAAGTGGCAACTCTGACCGGTTATTACGTGATGAAGAAATTCGTCGAGCGATTCAAGTATTGCAACGTCGTACCAAAAACAACCCAGTATTAATCGCGAACCTGGTGTAGGTAAAACTGCTATCGTGGGAAGGTTTGGCACAACGTATTGTTAATGGTGAAATGCCATGAAGGCTTAAAAACAACGTGTGCTATTTTAGAATGGGCGCACTGATTGCCGGTGCGAAATAGCAGTGGTTGAAGAGCGCTTAAAAGCTGTTTTAAATGAGTTATCAAAGAAGAAGGTCAGTGATCCTCTTTATTGATGAAAATCCATACCATGGTTGGTGCAGGTAAAACTGACGGTGCAATGGATGCGGGTAACAATCAAAACCAAGTTTAGCGCGCGGTGAATTACACTGTGTGTGCAACAACACTAGACGAATATCGTCAATATATCGAGAAAAGATGCGGCGCGGGCGTCGTTTCCAAAAAGTCTTTGTGGATGAGCCAGCGTGGAAGATACCGGTGCGATCTTCGTGGTTTGAAGAGCGTTTATGAGATCCATCACCATGTAGATATTACTGACCCGGCAATCGTGGCAGCAGCAACGCTTTCACTACCGTTTACGATCGTCAATTGCCAGATAAAGCCATCGACTTAATCGGTGAAGCCGCTCGAGCATCCGTGTGAGCGACTCTAAACCAAACCGCTTGATCGTCTGAGCGCCGTATTATCCAATTAAAATTGGAACAACAGGCATTACAAAAGAAGAAAGATGAAGCAAGCCGTAAGCGTTTTAGAGATGTTGAAAAAGAGCTTGGCCGATAAAAGAACGCGAATATGCTGAACTTGAAGAAGTTTGGAAATCAGAAAAGCGACCGCTCAGGTTCACAACACATCAAACAAAGAGTTAGATGCGGCGAAAACTGAAATGGAACAAGCGCGTCGTGCAGGTGATTTATGTAAAAATGTCTGAGCTCCAATACGGTCGTATTCCCGATTGGAAAAACAACTCTGCCGCTGAAACCAGCGAAGGCAAAGAAATGACCTTATTGCGCTATCGTGATGCGATGAGGAAATTGCGGATGCTTTCTAAAGCAACAGGTATTCCTGTTTCTAAAATGATGGAAGGCGAGAAAGAAAAACTCTTACGCATGGAAGAGGAATTACACAAAACGTGTGATCGGTCAAGAAGAAGCTGTCGATGCTGTCGCAAAACGCGATTCGTCGTAGCTCGTGCAGGGGCTTTCAGATCCTAACCGCCCAATTGGTTCGTTCTTGTTCTTAGGTCCAACAGGTGTAGGTAAAACAGAGCTTTGCAAAACGTTTAGCGAAATTCCTCTTTGACAGTGAAGATGCGATGGTGCGTGACTGATATGTCAGGGTTTATGGAAAAACACAGCGTATCTCGTTTAGTGGGTGCGCCTCCAGGCTACGTAGGCTATGAAGAGGGTGGTTACAGCAAGCAGTACGTCGTCGTCCACCTTCGGTAATTTTGTTGGATGAAGTGGAAAAAGCACATGCAGACGTATTCAATATCTTATTACAAGTATTGGATGATGGTCGTTTAACGGATGGCCAAGGTCGTACTGTGGACTTCCGTAACACCGTGGTGATTATGACCTCTAACTTGGGTTCTGATTTAATCCAAGGTAGCAAGACGACTATGGTGAAATGAAAGCCTTAGTGATGTCAGTGAGTAGCCAACATTTCCGTCCGAATTCTCAACCGTATTGATGAAACTGCAGTATTCCATCCGCTTGGTAAAGAAAATATCCGTGCGATTGCAGAGCATCCAATTGAGGCGCTTAGCAAAACGTATGGAGCTCGTGGTTACGAATTGAGTGTTTACCGAAGCGTTATTAGATTTCATTGTTGAAGTAGAGGTTGACCCAATTTATGGGGCTCGTCCATTAAAACGGCAATCAACGAGATCGAAAACAACTGGCACAACAAAGGTTCTATCTGGTCAATTATTACCAGGTAAAGTGGTCACAGTGGATTATGGATGGCAAAATGTTCAAGCCAGACACTCACAAATGAAAAAGCATTTAGTGAAAGCTAAATGGCTTTTTATCTTTGGTAAAAAGATAAAAATAAGGTAGAATGACGCTGTGTATTGCGTATAAAAATGAGGATGACCGCACTTTTATTGGTTTGGTTTGCAGTATCAGACCGTGCATCAAGTGGTGTATATCGAGATTGCAAAGATTCCTGAGATTGCAACAATGGTTAGAACAAGCGTTGGTGGATCGCTTTTGGAGAGTAGAAACTGGGTTAATTCGGACGAGCAGCCGTTAATTGAAACAAACGCTGAAAGAATTAGTGGATGAGCATTATCTGTCATACGTTGGAGTGCTTCACAACAGGTGGTACCAGCGCGCGCAAAACGTGATGCTGACTCCTGACGCCACGTTAGCGGTAGCCACGATCGTGAAATGCCTGGATTTGTAGCGAGCAAATGCGTCAAGTAGGAGTTTGCATTTTGTGCCGACAGCGATTTTATCTCGACAGTAGGGTGTGATTTCGTAAAAATAGCTAATCTTAGAACTTTACTCAGTCGGCCAAAACAGCCGTCAAAGAAACGTTAGAAAGGCGTGTAAAGCATGAGGCAAGGTAAAGTCTCAGTGAAAGGGATTTTGGTAGCGGTGCCTTGCTGCTTGCAATTAATCGACGGTACGGCATTGATACGAAAGCCTGAGGCGATTACGAGCTCGCTGAAAGTGCCGCGACGCCGGTACCCTGGAGAAATAAGATGATCAAGCCATTATTAAACCATTTAAATTAGATGATGTGCGTGAAAATTTATCTGGATATCGGCATCAGCGCATGACCGTGAGCTCGAAAGTCCGTGGTTTTGCAGTCGCCAAAAGGGGCATACAGAGCTTTATGGTGCGGAGAATATGGTGGACTCTTTCTGCCTCAAAGTGAAATCGAAATTGTCGTGCCAGATGATTTGTGTAGCAATGCCTTGAAACCATTGTTGAAAACCTGCCAAACAGGCAAAATCCGGTGATGGTAGATCTTTGTTTATGATGTAGAACGCGTGATCCGTGTTCGTACAGGCGAAGAAAAATGAGGAAGCTATTTAGTGGACTTAAATTTAACGCGCTCGTAGTCGCATTGGCAGCTTTAGTGATTGTGTTGCGTGGGAATTAAATTGGCGGCGGAGATTGTGCACCTGTTGGCATTATTTATCGCCATTATTTGTTCAGCGGTGATTAAAGCGATGACGCAACGCAAAAGTGCGCATGGTATTGCACGATCGCTGTTGTTTATCTTAATTTTAATCGTATTCTTTTTCCTAGCGGGATTAGTGGCTAGCAGGTGTAGAATTGCTACTGCGCTCGATTCTCAATATAAAGTGTTGCTTTCGGAGCGTATAAATGACGCCATGGCGTTAGCTCAAAAACCGAGTATTGATTGTGATTTGCTCGCGTACGTTATGGAGCATTTTGACTGCGCGTGATCATGAACCTTTGGCGGGCGTTTGTTACTAAACTTTTCTGGTGTGGTGACGAATGTTTTGTGCTGATCTTAGCGGTGATATGCTAGCTGAGGCTCTTTCGACATGAAGCCTCGGCTTTGCTTTTTAGTAAGCGACAATGAGCTATGATGTTGTCGCGGAAGATCACATCGATCGTATGAGACGGTGTGATTGGACTATATCTGGTGTGAAAACGGTGATTGGTCTGCTGACCGGCGTCAATCGACGTGGATTTTGTTGGACGTCATGGATGGCAAAATATGCGATTTTATGGGCGACGTTAAGTTTCCTATTAAATTACGATTCCGAATATTGGTTCGATTATTGCCGCAGGTGCCTATTATTGTTCATGCCAGTTATTACCTGACGGATTTGGTGTAGGCATGGGCGCGACTGCTCGGTATTATTGCGTCGCCAGCATTGTGATTTGGTACATGTTATTGAACCAAGAAAATGATGGGGAAAACCTTAGACTTTCATTTCGCCGCATAAATCTACACTCGTTGCTTTTCTGGGGATGGCTGCTCGGTACGGTCGGTATGTGCTTTCGGTGCCGCTGACAATGGCGTTTAAAATTACGTAGAAAGCTCTGAGTCAACGAAGAGATATGCGGCTTTTATTGGGTGTGTAAACGACTAAAGAATGCGGTCATAAAATGTCATAATTTTAAGCATAAAAGCCACCGTTATGGTGGCTTTCTCGCTCTGATGTTTAATAGATTCAGGTAGATCATCTACTTCTTTATCCACTTTTGGTGGAATCGCTTATGTTCACGGCGTAGGCCGACATCATAAGCAATCGCGATCGCGATACTGGTGCGGTGAGTAAGTACCAAAACCCGATACCAATTAATAACGCCAATGAGTAGTTATGAATTGATAGCGACCTGAAAGAAGAACAAGGCAATCACAACAAGAAGCGTTGTGAGAGATGTCATGATGGTTCTCGAGCAGGTTTACGTTATGAAATATCAGCGACATCGATGGTTTCTACACGGCGAATTTTCACGGAAGTTTCACAGCGAACAGGTCGAATACCACGATACTATCGCTGATAGAATCAACCATACAACGGAAAGAATCGCGCCACGAAGGTTCACCGTCCATTTCGACTTGTACGTGGAGAATACGCTGGTGTAATCGCACGTCGCGCGCAAGTGAGGCACTACCACCAAAACCTAAACGCCGTACTCAAAGGCGAACACGTGAGAGCCCATTGCAACAATCATCGCTAGGGTTGCGCGGTCACTCAAACGCACCTTGAGCCAGTCTTCTTCGCCCACGTTTTGGACCGCTGACGAATTTCGCGATACTGTTAATATGTAGAATATTAGGGTCCAATCGTTTGGAGCATGCTTTTAACGTGATCACCACTAGCAGAGTCGTTATTGTCAGCCGGTAAGCGGATCATCACGTCTGTGCAGAACCGGAAGTTGTCTGTACAATTGGGCTTTGCACCACGTTGATTTAGTGTCTTACGGATTTTCTAAATCAGCCGGTTGTGAGAGTGCGTATCAAATACCACACCACCGGTAAAATCCAAGCTGCTGAAATAGCTCTTTGTCACAATGAAGAAGAGAGATCTGCCATTAAAATGACGATGCAGGTATCCCACAAATCTCACTTTCGCAGGGTCAGTGAGAGGAATGGCGAATTAATCCACTTCACTTCTGACGGATAAAGTGTCCGTTTTTATCTTTTGCAAATAATCTCATCTTATCACTACCTAAATTGATAATTTTTCAAGACGTTTACCCGCCGTATAGGAAGTTCACGATGCACGTGTTCCAGTAATCGCTGACTATTGTTATTGCCACACCGCACGCAAGAGTTACTGCAAAGCGCTTGCAGGGCCGGCACCCACAGCATAAAGAATGATTGCCGTTAAAGGTGTGGATAAGTTTCGCATCGAAGATAGAGGTGAATGCACCGTGCGACGCTCTCGGTAACGCGCTTGCCGGATCAATGCCATTGCGAAATCTCTTTCTTTGGATACGCTCATAAGTACTGCTGGCATCCAATTTCGACATCGAGTTAATACGATACCCGCAAAATCCCCGGCATGGTGAGTGTTGCCAGCGGATGGAGATCAAACCGACTAATGACACGATGTAACCCACTACAAGGTGAAAGCGGGCAATAATGCGCGAAGACTGCCGTGAAACCAGCAGCGAAGAGCAATGCGGCAATTAAGCTCCAGAAGCTTTGCGTCAATACCTTGTTCTACGTTTTGTGCACCAAGAGAAGGACCGATTGTGCGCTCTTTCTACTAATTTGCACTGGCGCGATTAATGCACCTGATTTTAATAACATAGAAAGGTTTTGTGCTTCTGCCAGAACCGTCTTACACCCGTAATTTCGAAGTCAGAACCGAAGCGACCTTGAATGGATGCGACGTTAATCACTTCTTCATCTTTCTTCTAAAGATGGTTTTGCCATTTTCGTCTGCCTGTTGTCTTTGCCCTACCTTACAAAGTTTGCCATCGGTTTTGTATAGTATTTCTTCGGTCGTTTTGCGACATGCAGTTTCGCCGCCTTCACCGTCAGGTCACACTTGCCTGTGGCGTACTGGTGTTTTGGTCCAAAGCAGAGCTTGAGTTGATGATGTGTTCACCACTCAATACCGCACCGTTTGTAAAGTGCATCGAGTCTGCATCGGCGGTGCATGTTTGATTTCTGTGTCGAAGGTCAACATACCACGAGCAGCCGATTCCTGGGTTCATTAACGAATCTCACAATGCGGAATTCAGCGTTGCGGTTGCCCCTGGTACTCTGGTGCGCGCGCAGTATTCTTGAACACCTGCAATTTCGATTACGATACGTTCAGCACCCTTGACGTTGGATAACAGCGCTTCAGCTACGCCTAATTCAGCGACACGTTTACGTAAAGGTCAGCTAAGTTTTGCTCGATCGCGAGATTACGTCGACTCTGTTAATGCCGCTTCCAGACAGAGCAAGGTTTACGTCGTTGTCGTGTCGGAACACGCTCTCACGTTGGGTGTAACTGACGAATAATACGCGCTGCTTTTCGACATTTGGTCTGCGTTCTAATGTGACCGTGCACCAAATTTGTCGCGTAATCGCCGTAAACTGAATTTTCTTCGTACCGTTGCGTTGCGTGTCTTGGTAACTGTTCTCGACGCTTTAGCAAGCGCAGAATCTCATGTCCACTTTCCGTGAAGCATGTACGCCCACCGCATAAGTCCAAGCCCATGTTCATCGGGTTAGCGCAATGCTACTTTAACCAATGCGTTGCCGGTGCAAGGTTTAATGCGTGGTAGCGATAGCTAGTTTTTCTGCACTTATCTTTGGCAAGAAGTTGGTCATCATGTGTATGGTGAAACGGGCAAGAATCGAGCCATTTTCCAAGAACGATAGATTTAGTTGAAAGGTTATTTCTCTTTCAGCAGTCGTTTTGTACTTCAGCTACGTGCAGTGGTGTACGTTGTTAGTCCGCGAGTACGCAGAAATTTGCACCTGAGGATCTTTCACCATAGATATTTGGATGAGAGAGTATGAAAGCACCAATAAAAGCGACTAGGATCACCATTGGAATTCTTTCCATAATGGTGCATGATTTAACATAGTTTTCCTTTAGGACTGAAATTGAGAGAGATTTTTACTAGAACCTTTCGCACATGCTGAAACGATGTAGTTACGGGTTAATCACCGTGAGTTTCAGTGGTATCGTTTAAACGCGATAACAATTTCAGCACCTTCGGTTACTTTGGTGATTTCATCAGTCAAACCACCAGCGGTTAATACTTCAGTGCCTTTCGCCTAATTCTGCACATTAATTTTTGCTGTTCTTTGTTACGTTTCGCTTGTGGACGGTAGATCATGAAAATAAAGAAAATTAAACCGGAAAGATACGACAAATAACGTGACGACATTGGGCTTTGATGCTCATTGTGTTTTCCTTAGCAAAATGAAAAGTTGCAAAAGCGTGCGTAAAACTACCACAAACGGCATTCAGTATAAGCCGATGAAGGCATCTACACCTAGAATTTTGGAATTAATTGATCAAGCAAACTCGAAAGATTTGCTCGGAGTCAAACCAGCTGTGATCCACCACTGTCACGTGAAGTTTTCTTGCAGAAAACAACAAAATTTTCGACCACTGCTTTGACGATTTAATTGCAAAACCATCTATCATCTGGTCGCTCACTGCCAACGCCTTCGTCGCGGTTAAAAGCGGAATCAAGAGGCGGGGAAGATGCCGGTCGATTGGTGATATTCATGATTTAAAGCGGCGACGAGCAAATCATACTTTGCCCATAGCCGTGAGTTGTTCTGCGTGATAAATATTGCCTACCAGCTCAAGCGCGGCTCTTCAAGGGCAACAGTGTCTATCATAGCTCGCCACAAACGGCGTAATCAGCCTTTCATCTCCACATCGGTGCGTTTCTCCGCAATCAGATTTAGCTCTGGCTGCTCGAAAAGCTTTGCGGTCATGCAAGTAACATGCTGGCGTTCTAATCCATCCACCGACTCTTTTCTGCTTGAGGCGCTTTTCATCACCAGCAGGGAAAGAAAGTCTTTTCTTCGTCATCGCGATGCAGGAGGTGGCAGCGCAGTAAAAATACCGCAATATGGTTTTCATACTTTAATACGGCTTGATTCACGCCATCTAAATAGCGAAGAATGGTGAGCTGCTTGCAGCGTTTCACTTTTGCTTCTGACGAGCATAAGCATGTCAATCGGTTCGTTCCAAGTGGCAGTGTTGAGGGTTCAAGGATTTGCATAAGGTTTCCTTTGTTAAAAAGCGCGGTCAAAAGTACATTTCATTTTTCTACCGCACTGCATCAATGCCGATTTATCCGCGACCTGTAATGGCGGAACAGGTCTGCCCATGCGAGCACAGAATTCCAATGACAAAATCTCATCAAAACGATCGTCTTCAATTGCTTGGCGAATTTCCGCCATTAAACGTTGATAATAGCGTACATTGTAGATAGTATTTAAGCGAGCACCTAAAACCTCACCGCATTTATCTAAACCAATGCCATAGCCATAGGCTTTGGTGTGGTTTTGCAGGTGTAGCACTCACATTCTGGATCCAATGGGCTGGTCATCATCACTGACATTTTGCATTACGTTTTGACAATGCCGTCTGTCACGAATAAATGACCGCCGCGTGCGTTACGGGTTGGCATTACGCAGTCAAACATATCAATCGCCACGACGTACGCCCTTCCACTAAATCTTCGTTTACCCACGCCCATTGGGCTAACGCGGTTTGTATCCGACTGGGATTTGGCCGGGCAAGATGTATCTCAAAATGCGGTGCATATCTTCTTTGGGACTACGCCTACTTCACTGACCGCCACGGCATAACCGTCAGCCAGTGTCACGAGCCTTCTACGATACTTTCAGCGTACTCTTCAAATATGCCGCGCGCGAATAACTCTGGAATAGTGCATATTGCCTAATTCCATCAAAGCGATCGCCATGGGTGCGTTTGCCCAACGAAGAGAGAGTCCATGGCTCTCGCTAATCGAGTCACGCGTGATGAGTCATTGTTCAGCAAAGATCAATACGATGTCGACCCTAAGTCATCGTGAATTTCCATGGTCGGGCAGGAAAGAATGCGCTTCACCGTTAATTGGGTGGAATTTACGCCTTCTTCGGTGACTTGCGTAATTTATCCTTTCCTTCCAAACTAAATACTTTGGAAACCGCCACTGTCTGGAAGTCAAAATCGGGCGATGCCGTGCATAAAGTCATGCAAATCACCGTGTTTACGCATCACTTTGCTGTCTGGGCGAAGCCATGATAGATGGAACGTGTTGCGCAATAAACTACGCACCGTCGCACGCACTTCTTCTGGTGTCATGCCTTTTACGGTGCCATGGGTACCTACCGGGCATAAATGCGGTTTCTACGCTGAACGTGCCTGTGGACGTTCAACATACGACCACGACGTGCACTGCGCTGGTTTTATCTAATTCATATTTCATTTTCTTTCCTCAACGAATAAACGGTTCGTGAGCTGCCATTCAGATCAGCGCTGTTACGTGCCGGAGGCTTGCGTATGTATTTTATGAGTTGGTTGAAAATAAAGTCAAACCACTATGCCTCAAACCCTTTCACATTTGGATTTTTAGTACTGAACATTGCATCGCCACAACTGACGATGCGATTACTGACCGCACTTTTATAGAGGCATTCAGGTGTGGCTCGAAGCCCGCAGAAGGCAGACACCAACATAATCAACGTGCTCTCCGCAAGAGTGGAAGTTTGGTAATCAACGCATCCAATGCACGGAACGATTTGCGGGTGAAACTATGTAGTATCGCATCCAGAAAAATAAGGTTCGAGTGAAATCTGGGTTTGCCATTTTCTTCTGCAGATAGGGCAGCGGTTTCGACAGAACAGCACTGATGTTGTGCCTTACCGTAATGCGACACGCTTGCCCGCTTTCTTCGTTTTCAATAATGGCATTGCAGACTGTCGAGAGAGCCCAACATATTCGGCGTGCATAATGTGATCTTCGATATTTTCAACTCGTACGGGTTGGAATGTACCCGCCTCACGTGCAGATGTCAGCGAAATTCAAAATTAACGCCTTTTTCGTGCTGGGTCATGCAGCTGTCGACCAGTCGTAAATCAGCTGTTGGTGCGGCGACTGCGCCAGGCACTTTGTTATATGCGGTTTGATAGCATTCTTGATCCGCTGCGTACGGGCGAGCGATATAAAGCGGCAAAAGGCATATGACTGATTTCTTGTAGCCCATCCAGTACATTGCGTGACTTATCCGCCAGTCTCCACTCTCAGAGCGCATCTTGACGACCGATTTATAATGGCTTTTACGCCATTATTTTCCTGCGAGCTTATCTTCGCCCAGTGTCGTCAATTCTGTGCGCCTCTTTCGGGGCCTTTTGACGAGCTGAGTATGCGCTAAGAAATGGTGTTCGCTAAAACACGCTCCACTGGCTACTTCACTCCCGCCGCTGGCTTTTCGACCAAACACACGAGCAGGGATTACGCGCGTATTGTTAAAACTCAATGCCGTCGCTTTACGTCGATTAGTTCTAATACATCGGTGAAAACGTGCGGTGAGAAATTTCGCGTTTCGCGTTGAGCTGTAGCGACAGCAAGAAGAGCGATGTTCTTTAGGGTAACAGAGCAATCAGCTCATCAGGGTAAGTCAAAATGAAAGTCAGAAACACGCAAGTAATTGTAAATCATGAAAGCTAAAAAATGGGGCATAGTCTAGAGCAGATGCGGGGAAAAACAGGGGAATGTTTTTCTTTTCTAAATTAGAGAAAAGATAAAATCTTTAATATTATTTCCTCTCCAAATAATTTATTAACTTCAATTTTTAATATCAAAAATTCGGTGGTAACTCAAAATTAACATTGCTATGGAATAAGGCTCACAATTAACTACAATTTGAATAGTAGATGCGGTTTTTTCTCTAACTCAGACAAAAAACTGTTCTTAGCCAGGGAGGCTGTTTGCTCCACGCGCTTTTGTCTTTGTTTGCGTAGATATATTCGATAAATATCTCTAAAAATACCATTCTTAAACTCTTCGTTTGAGGCATCTTTATAATGTTTCATCTTCAATAAATTTAATCTCTATTTCGTTATCTTAGTATCAAATGGATTATAGAATCTAACATTCATCCATTTATTTTCTAATGGATAGATTCTAGATGCGTTTTTCTCCCTTGGAATCATGAAGTAACACGACGATATTCGTCATCTGTTAATGTATTACCGGTTTCTTTTAACTTCCTTTGGTTGGTCTATTTTTGAAAATCAGACTCTAACCTCATGGGCTTGCAATAAATCATACTTATATTTCCATTCTATAAAATGAATCTGAGTGAGTTGACTGAATTTCATCCTAGATTCACGGAAAACTTAGCTATTTGTTTCTTATCACTAATTTCATTGCCACAAAACCGATGGATTGATTTGAGACAAAATAATGAAAGTATAAATAAATTTTTTCTCATAAAAATTCCTCCATTTTAGGTTATTATTATAAAATTATTCATTTTGAGACCATGATCTGCATCTGATTTATTAAGTCTTTTTATTTTCAGTCCAAAAATCTGAAAAAAGGCTACCAAAATTCATAATTTGTCTTTTATAGATGGTTTTCAATAAATAGATATTATATTTTGATTTCTATCTCATATTTTTATGACATAAAAGCCCTTTCAAAAGGTGAAAGGGCAAAATATTTGGAGTCATACTATGAGTTGTTGAATTGTAACAAATCAGGTATGGGATGTATTATAGTATCTATTAACTAGTGCAACTTATAACAAAGTTGTGTGTGTGGAGTTGCGCGTGTTGGGTGGTTGACCAAGTTACGCATCAGCAACGTGCATAATCACGTTGGTCGCTCTTGTGGCACATCTAAAAAGACAGGCGGGCCATCATGCAGAGTGCAGCTTCCACATTTTCGTCGATTGAGCATTTTTCTCAATCTTTAAAAGACGATGTTCTTGCCTGGCTTAACGAGTCATCATTCCACTTCATCACCAAGCGACGAACTTTATCACCGTGCTCAGCCATATTGCTTTGCTCATGTACGTTTACCGGCACCATTCGCAGACAAACTGTTGCGCTCAGAGATGAGTAGCTGTTATTCGTAATTTTGGTATTCATCGTGCGTATGGCGACGTGAAAACCTTCGCGTATAACCACGGTGTGCGAGGACTCCAGCGTGTCCATTAAGCGCTACGAAATGGTTTGCCCTGCAGCCGCGTCATCAATGGCTTTGCGGTAAATCCCAGTGCCGTTCTTGCGCAGCAATAGAACGACGTCGTACGTCGCTTCGATTTTTAAAGAATGCACACCAAGTGGCGTGGTCAATTTTCCACGTGTTGTACCGCACGCAGATCGCTGAGTTCATAGCGGCACCGCGTCATCTTCAAACGCGGTCATTTGCTCATCTGGCTTTGTGTGATTGCAGTATGAAGACTTTATCCGTTACCGCACCTTCACCAAGGTTGGCGCGATCGCTGAAATTTGCTGAGCGGGATCGATTTTTCTGGCACGATGTTGCCCACTGCATCCGATGGTGCCTTTCTTCCATGTGGTCTCCCAACGGCAGCTACTGGCGTTGATGCAAGTACCTTTGGTTTTGGGTCGCGTTTGGTTGACTCTTGAAGCTAGCACGCAACGGCCAGAATACGCCACGTGCACAACGCACCGTGCGACAAAATTTCGGAGTTCGATGTATACTGTTTTGCTCATGTTGGCGAATTTCGGCGATTTCTTCACTGGACAATTCGCGCGAGTAGAAATCATTATCGCGTTAACCCCATTTGTTTCCAGAAATTTACGGTTGCCCAGTTTACCGCACTCGCTTGTACAGAAAGCGTGAATGTCGATATCCGGGATTTTCACGCACCAGCATGATTAAGCCTGGCCGGTACGCAAGTTGCATCATGGCCATGTCGATCAGCAGGTTGTAAATCTACGATAAAGGTCTTTGAGCTCGGAGTTATGCGGTGCACGTTTGCGACCACATAGAATTTTGCCAAGCGCATGGGCTTCATCGATCGATTTTTAAATTGGCGTGATTAAATTCCATTGTCTCGTACGCGTAAAGCCAGTAACGATGGTTTGGCCAGCACCGACTATCTGCGGCTATAGGCATAGCAGCATGTGATGAGCGCCGAGGTAATTCAGGCTTCGTAGTTGGCTAATGTTCTCTTTGTCTGATTTCAGGTCAATGTAGCTTGCTTTGGCAAGCCGTAGTAAAGGCCTGTATTTTGAGGCGGATTTAGGGATTTATAGTCAAAAGTGCGGTTGGTCGATTGTTTTAAGGCGAGTATTAGAATAAAAGGCGAACCATTCGTTCGCCTTATCAAAGATGTGTTACGACTAAATCGCAACAGCCGCCGGCGCAGACATGCGACAGTACAACGCGATGATAATCGTGCCGATGTTGAGCTTTTCACATCGCCACTACGATGCGCGACCAATCACCAATGCCGCAAAGCGAGCTGCGTTACCGGTTACGATGTTTGCGGTTAGCACGATGAGTACCGCGCAAACTAAGCCGCTCATTGCGCCCGACGAATCATCGAAGTCTCAATTTGCTTACATTGTTGCCCAGGTAGTAAGCCGACATGACATTAACGCCGGTGCGGTTGCGCAACCTGGCACTCAAAGATGCAGCGGTTGGAAGAATAACATTAATAAGAACACACACGCCGACGACGATAGCGGTGATACGTTTTCACCGCCCGCGGCTGTACTCTGCTGCAGATCTCGACGTCGACGGCGGCTGGCGCAGCACCGCCAGATAAACCCGAGAATAAGCTGCCCACAGAGTCAGAGGTTAAAGCTGCTACCGTCGCTGATGATTGTCCGTCTTTGCCCATTAAGTCCCGCTTGGCCGCACGGCGCGAATAGTACCAGTGCGCCGCAACATACGGCGGTCATCACTAACGCAAAAACAATGGGTAAAATGGCCGGTTGCAATGCACCTGCAGACCACCGATGAAGAGGAGCCGCACCAGCGCTGGCTTTTGAAAGACTTTGGCCATTGAATGTTGCTGTTTGGATCGAAGATGTGCAAACCTACGATAGTAATCGCGATGATGACCCATAAAATTCCTCGGCCTCTCACTTTCATTTTTCCAAGCCGATAGCGAATGCATGCCGATTGAAGACATCATTGCAGGGAAAGAGATTAAATCACCTATTTCTAACCGAGTAAACCCGCGGTTGCCGACCACTAAGCTCTACGCCGTTTGTGTGTGAAATGAATAAGCCGATCCTGATCCGCACCGTGCAATGCTTGATGGCAGTGAATTACGAAGATCCGCGAGCGGGTACCTGTCGCCGAGATTAAGGTGAGTTTCGACCCATGAGAATACGGCACCCAATGCGCGCTAGAAACATGTTGACCAATGCTTCGCTAAATGCGGTGAAAGGCAGTTAACCAGAAATGCACAGCCGATCGCCATTGGCGCATTTGCTCAAAAAGCGATTAAAATCGATCGAGAGCCCGCCACTAAACAGGGTTGCGATAAACACTGATTCAGCCGAGAGCCTGCATCACCAAAGCATTTTAGGCACAACAATCACGGAGATACACCATGCTACGGTAGTGGTTAAACCTGCAACGATTTTCGATCTGAACCGTCGGGCACGCGTTTGCTGAGTTCAAAGGTTTTCTAAACTTGACATAAAGTCCCCCAGGTTAATAATCAAAAGACGTGCTATTTATATAGCAAATTACTTTAAAGTCAAACGTTTGCGCAATCGTGTGGTCGAGTCCGCAGGAAAAGTGCGGTCAGTTTGTTTGAGGATGTCGCATATCTATCGACTAAAACCGTTATGCTTGAGAGTTTTTAACGTAATCAAAAAGGAAAACAATGGCCGATTTTAATCAAATTTTAACGCCGGGCGGTGCGCAGCCGCGCATTATCAATGTGGTAAATGAGAGTCAGAAGGTGGCTGCCGCAGAAATCGAATGGAACCGTAGAGCCGCAGCGTCTCAGATTAGACCGTGCGCTGAGCCAGCGATCTTCATGCAAACCAACTAACCATATGGTTTCATTCCACAAACTTTAGACGAAGATGGAGATGTTAGACGTTTTACGGTTAACTCGCCAACCGCTTGCGGCAGGTGTGTATTCCTTGAAGCAAAAAGCATTGCGTTAATGGAAATTCGTTGATGATGGCGAAGTGGACGATAAAAATCGTTTGTGTGCCAGCAGATGATCGCGATTACCGTGATGCGCATAACAGCCTGCAGATGTACCAGCGCACTAATCAAACAAATTGAATTCCACTTCAAAATAACTACAAAGCATTAGCGGGTTCAACGATAAGTGCTACTGCGCGATGTAGAAGAAGCGAAAGAAGTGATTCGTGAATCAATCAAACGTTGGAACGAACGTTAATTTTTCATTAATGACTCGAAAAGGCATCAGATTGATGCCTACATTCCAGAGCAGCAGATGCGGTCAATTTTCGACCGCACTCTGTCTTCATTGAATATCGTTAAAATGAGAAAGCGCCAGTTTCATGCGTGGCACATTATTGGCTTTGCATCGTGGTTGTGTTAGCACCTTTGATAGCGACTTTTCGCTAAATGACTGGTGTAGTGCGCTTTGTCGTGCCACACCTGTCGGTAACGACATTTTTCACTCTTTCCGCATAAAGATTCGCTACACTTTGGTTGGCTGGAGCACCAAGCTGCTCTTCAGTGGCTGTGACTTTATGGAAACGATGCTGAAATCGCCATCGCAATAGTTGGTGGATACCTGTTCGCAATTGCAATGGAATGGATGGACGTAAACCGCCAGAGCGACGATTAAATCAATGATTGCTGTCTTTTAACCGCACTGTCTTTGTCACACCTTTGTTTTGATGTGCATGCTTTCACGCCAGCGCTAGGTCCAAGCGCAAAATGTTCGCACTTAAGCCCGTATGCAGGCAAGTTCCTGAAAAGACATTTTGTGTTTGGCTGTGCTTTTCACATAGCTTTGTGCAAATTCAGCGCGTTGTCTGATAGCTACTCCCAGCTTTGCAGATAAAGCCGACTTTCGAATGTTAACACGTTGAAACGATGTTCAGCTGCGTTAAGCCTAAATGTATCGGCACGATCTTTCGAAGCGCGGTCAATTTTGTGACTATTTTGTGTTGAACGACAAACTACACCTAAATGTTTGCATCTATCAATGGTTGCATCAACACCCACAAGTTGATTGTACGCATAGCTGCTTAAAGCTATCCGTGCTGAAGTGGGTGAAAGGTGCCATTTGTCCCAGATTGTGTGCTGCCTGCATCAAGCTGAAGCTCTGGTACCGCACTTGGTTGGGCAGGACGCTGACAGAAGCATTGACCGACAACACGTTGTGTTGTTGGGCCGCGAGATCCTCATCATAGCTTAAACGAGCAAAGGCACATGGCGAGCATTCTCTTCGGTTCCAAAACACAAGGTTTTGGTAAGCAGGGCATGTTTGGGCGCTGCATCTGGGTGTTGGCGATAGTCGCCTGCTCGAGTGGTTGCTGCAGATGCGAGTGGCTTTTTCTGAACGGTCACTTTCAGCGTATTCGCGTTGCTGACTTTTCACGGCAAGGAAATCGCCATAGTGCGAGGTGTTTTCGGCTACTGCATTTCAGCCTCTACCAAATGAGCCAGTACACTGCACTAGATACCGCTTTTGTGGATCTTGTTGTAATTGAGGCGAGAATTTTCGTCATCGATTTGTTGCTCTGAAAGCAGAACCGTCTGCAAAGGTTGCATTGACGGTAGCAATACCATTATTCAGTAAGAAACGTACCTCCACTGTTTGCTGGTGACGGTTTTCGCGGTGCTGGTTAAGGTTTCGCAGTCAACCATTCTCACTTGGTTTAGTGACTTTCGCTTTTCGGTAGCACTCTCCAATGTTGCACCTTGTTTTACGATGACTTGTTAGCCGAACGATGGGATTGTTAACCCTGAAAGTTGGCCTTCATTTACGGTAATCGCGCCAGTGAAAGCTGTTATTACCGGTGAGGGTTAGGTGCCAGCACCATTTTTAGTTAATGCGCCGACATAACCTTGTGGCTGCACGATCATTACGAGGCACTTCACGCGCTAAACCCACTTGATATTCTGCTTTTCTTCTGCTGTCGCGCCCGTACACGATTTTGCGTAGCTGCTTGTAGTTCTGTTTGCGTGTTGCCCAAGTCGCGGCTTCAGCGATCTTCGAGTTGACGACGCTTTCGATGGCTGCATCGCTTCAATATCATTTTGACCAGCATGATTACGGATTGAGGCTGATTTTCACGTTTCCTGAATTGACCTGGGCCAAACACGCTTTGCCAAAAGATCTCAAAATATCCCCAACCCCAAACGTTACTCTAGCGGTACACCTGTTCGGCTTTCCCCACACGTTCTAACGGTTTACGCTTCAAGCCCTTTTGCGAAGCGTGGTTTGTCTCGCCGTGGTCGACGCATGACATCGCGTGCTTGATCGGTTGTCTGCATGGATAGCGAGAAAGAATGACGCTAACGCACCACTTACGTGAGCGCCGCCATTGAAGTACCTCCAGCCGATTTGTAGATAGGCTCACCATAGTGTACGCTGTCTTGTAATTGAATATAGGCGGAATAGATCGTTGGCGGATGGCGCTGCACTCGTCCACCATTTTTGAATGGCCTGCGAGGTTAATAAATTCTTGAATATCTGCGCCTGCTTTTCATCACTCACATCGTCGTGAATCGTTGAGGATAGCTTCCTTCACCACCTCACTCGGCCTCGCGGGACGTTTACCTGTAGTATTTTCTGCATCTGGTCTGGAAAACAAGGCAACATCGCACGTAAAGATGACCCAGCCATCATACTGCGGTTACCAGCTGTACCTTGAATCACTTGTTTATGCCACTTCATAGCCGCATCAACAGTTTTTCTCACCACCGTGCCAAACTGATACTAAGCTTTTCAGCCTCGCCTAAGTGCCAAATAAATTATGTTGCCGCACGACGTGTGAGCAGCTTTTGGTACATCATAATATTGCACGCCATATCTACAGGCACATCCCGCCAATCATGTTTTGGTTTATAGCCTCACGCACCGGCGAAAGGATGAATTGACACGACGGTATTGAACCCCAGCTGCCAGTAACTTTGCTGCGCATCCGCGAGGGCAGAGGTAGCCTGTATGAAGAAATCTATAGTCTTGGTTTAAAGACCATAGGTCATGTTGTCGTTACCACCAGTATTGGCGCAGAGGCTAGCGCCGAATGCTGCCACCGTGCATCTCGTTTCGCCGCCACGTGCTTGCCGCCATTGTCCCGCCAACGACTGCATTGCCACGTGTGCATCATTGGTATATTTATGCCATGCGTCAAATAATATTGAAGAGCTTCACCTTTGGTGAAGATGCCATGGGTATCCGTTTTATCAAAATTGCGTGCTGCCGTTTTTACTGGTTCACTTTATTACACGACGCATTTCCTGACCGCATCGGGACGACGATGCCATCTTTACTATAAGTCCCTTCCGTTTTTGCGCGTGGATTCGGACCGTGTGCATTCAGGGGTGGTTTAATAGCACACCCCGAATCCATCACGCGATTTCTTTACGCCACGAACCATGTTAAAAGCCAGAGGGTATGCCGTGGAGGCATTCATTGAGTGTTAAGCAGTCTTTGGTATTCCAGCGCTCCCGCTTTTGGTATTACCGCTTGTCGCTGTTTCAGAATAAGCGGCCGTGGCAGCGTACCAACCAACGAGTAATTGGAGTGCAGCTGAAGTGTTTGGCGGTTTCATGTTGTCTTCCTTTATCTCTTTTCGATTTTGTGTTATTATTCGGCCTCATCGAGAAGGTGCTTCAATGACTCAAATCAAATTCCTAGAGAAAAATGTTTATTCTGTGACGACAACGATCAACCAAAGTGCGGTCAGTGGGATGAAATTTATGTATCGTAGAAACTGATGTTATAATTTACGAACAAAATGATTAAGGAGCAAACCCATGGCGATTTTAGTAACAGGTGGAGCCGGCTATATATCGGTTTCACTCACCGTAGTGGAACTATTATGCAAATGCAAAGACGTGGTGGTGATTGGATGGTTGTACATTCCTCACAAAATCTTTAGGAACGCGTAGCAAATCACTGGCAGTACGTGAGAATTTTGCTGAAGTGCGATATTTTTAGACGTGCTTTATTACAAAAATCTTTGCTGAAACAGCATTCAGCTCTGGTCATCCATTTTCGCAGGGTTTAAAAGCTGTGGGTGAAAGTGTCCAGAAACCCGCTGAATACTGGTATGAATAACGTATCAGGCACGTGTTTTGATTCAAGAAATGAGCAGGCGTGTGAAACTGTGATTTGGTTCATCTGCAACAGTTTATGCGATCCGAAAGTATTCCACTACAGAGGACTGCAAAGTGGGCGGCACAACCAACCCTGCTGGTACCTCTAAATACATGGCTGGAACAAATTCTGGACCGATGTTGCAGCTGAACCGCAATTTAGCATGACGATCTCCACGTTATCAACCCCAGTAGTGCACATGCAAGCGTGCTTGAGTTGGTGAAAGATCCAAATGGTATTCCAAATGAATTTATTGCCTTACATCAGCGAGTTGCGATTGTGTAACATTACCGCAACTTTCGGTGTTTTGGTAGCGATTATGATAGGCATGACGCACAGGTGTAACCGTGATTATATCCATGTGGATTTATGCGTTGGCCATCGGTGCCATTAAATCGCCATAAGAAAATGATGCAGGTTTACATTTATAACTGAAGTACGCGTACGGGTTATTCTGTGCCCATTATAATTGCAGCGTTTGAACAAGAAACAGCAATATCGAAATTCCATATCGTCTTGTCGCACGTCGCCCTGGTGATATTGCAACGCAACATATTCCGATCCAGAGTCTATGCAACAAAGAGTTAAATTGGACAGCTGAACGCGTCTTGAGCAAATGATGAAAGACACTTGGAACTGGCAGCAAAATAATCCGAAGGATACCGAGATTAATCTCACTGTACATATGTTGGGCGGAGCATGTTCCTGCCACCACTATTTTCTAATCAGATAAACACGCGCAGCATAAGCCGCCGCACTTTGTATGTCAGTTGATCACTTTCTGAGTCAAATATACGTGCCCGTCAAAATGCCCGATTCGTGTCTTTCACGATCTAGCTCAGGTTTACCACTCTTTCGTGTTATCGTCAAACCATGTGCGCCAGTGTACTGATGACAGATAAAGGGCTTTCAGAATTGAATTAATCAGATGGTGCATTGACGTGATGATGGTGCCATATGCTCGAGTGCTGTGGCGGGCGCCATTGAATAGCTATTTTCCAGCATTTTTAGGGCGTCATCGTGGACGGTTGTTACGATTTCTCAAGTGTTGCTGGCAGTTTCCTTTAGTGCACGTTAATCGTTTGATCCAGTGGCAGACAGGTGGGCGGTGAGCTCAGAAGCACGACATTTATTACCTTTGTATCTGCGACTGCAAGATATTGTGCTTGATGCTTTATCGTGGCGTGGAGTACGACGGATAATAGAAATTAGGATTGGAAAGCACCATCCATATCAATGCTTGTCGTGTTGCAGGTTTTAATTCCTGGGGGCTGTCGCTTTGTTAGCGACGACTCATCCATGGAAACCGTCTTACGGACCGCACTTTGTATGCTGGCGGGCATATTTATGACGCTCTTTTGAAGGAAAGAACCAAACATTGCACAGGTACGATCGTGATCAACCTTTCTATACAGTCTGGATACCCTTGATAGAGTTCTTCAACGCAAAGGCGTCGCAAGCCATCGGTAGCTCCTTTTTGTTCTTGTATAAATTTGGCGATTCGTTTGCTAACTACGTTAGCAAACTAAATTGCGTCTATGACATGGGCTTTTGAGAGCATATGGCCGGTCAGTTGGTGGTAAAAGTACTCTCTTTTGGGTGCAAAGTATATCTCATGTCGGTCTCGTGGGTGGCGTGATCATGCTGCGTTTAGATGGTAACGTGCATTATGGGTGACTGGTTTTATCCAATTTGATTACTATTGGTGGGTTATTTGGTCGGCTGCATTTGGGCATTTCGACCATCTGCGCTGCAGAACTTTGGAGAGTGCTCGTGATTGCGGGTGAATATATCGGTGTTGGTCTCGGTACCGCTGCCTTTACTAACGCTTTATGGCTCGCGTGAGAACGAATCCGCTTTTATACAGCCACTCAATTGGCTGTTACCAGCCTTTCTTGCTTTTACTACAAGTAGGGAGCTTGGTATGTTATCAGCTACTGGTTAAAGCAGTGAGCTACTATCATTTTCTGGATTTGTATTCCTCGCTCATCCCAGGAATGATTTGTTTATTCTTGGTGGCTCCATGCATAGCAAATAGCTTAAAATAAATATAAGTGCGGTCAAATTTACAGCAAAATCATCTGACCAAACAAGGCTTAACGGTATTTTTAAACGGGTCTATTACGCTTTATTGGAGATTTGCGTGAAAATTGTTCTTAGGTGCACCTGGTGCAGGAAAAAGGCACACAAGCACAATTTATTATGAACAAGTTTGGTATCCCACAAATTTCAACAGGGATATGTTTCCTTGTGCAGCGATCAAGCGTGGGACAGAATGAGGCAAACAAGCAAAGCATTAGTGGATGATGGTAGCGTACCAGATGAATTAACCGTGGCGTTAGTAAAAGATCGTATTTCTCAACCAGATTGTGCAAATGGTTTCTTATTAGATGGTTTCCCGTACAGATTCCACAAGCGGATGCATTAAAAGAGTCAGGGCGTGAAAAATTGACTACGTTTTAGAGTTTGAAGCGTGCCAGATGGTGATCGTTGAACGTCTATGAGTGGTCGTCGTGTGCACCTTGCCATCTGGCCGCTTCTTATCACATCGTTTACATCCACCAAAAGTGGAAGGTAAGACGATGACGTGCCGGTGGTCAATTATCCGTGCGGATGATAAACCAGAAACCGTGTTGGATCGTTTGTAGCCGGTTTACCACAAACACACATGCCATTGATTGATTATTGCAAGCTGTGACAGCAAAGCAGGCACATGCGAAATATTTCCGTTTAGATGGCGTTACTCAAAAGTGGAAGCTGTAAAGCAAGAATTGAGATAAATCTTAGGCTAAAAAGTGACTGACCGACCGCGCTTTGAAGAGAAAAGTGCGGTGGTATTTCTCAAAAAGGAGTTTTGAGGATCGTAGGTGGAGGATCGCATCTGGGGACGTCTGAGCAAGAGCAATAACATTGACGATTTCGGCCTTTTCGCAGCGCACTTGGGATCGGCGCACAATTTTAACACCCAATCACAAAATCGATCAGGTATCAGAATCTCCCTTACTGTTTGGATAACGGCGGGTCATTGAATGGACGCGAGCTGCGAAAACTACCTCGTGAGTTAATCTTTAGCGTAAAAATAGCGTAGTCGAAAAACACGAGTGCGATTTCCAGCCAAGCTTACCGCGTTGCTTTCTTTATTACGGCTGAGTCACAGTTATCCAAAGATCAGATTAGTTCGTCAACTAAATGACTATTTAAATATCTCGATTGGTTAAATAGCAAATTAACAGCAAACTCACCAGTAGGAGATTGTTTGTGTCTGATGTTTTGACGGAATGCGTGATTTTGCATGATATAGTCCCAAAACCTTTCTATCGGTCTTAATTTCTTGAAATATAGGCTGGCTAAAAACAACCCTTAGTGGTTTTAATTACGATAAAGACACTAAACTAGAACAAATTGAAGGTGAGAAAGCTCGTCTGCGTACCTGTCGGTGCAAACTGGGGTACGACCTATCAAGTATTGACTTAACTGCACGAAAATGCCGAATTAGCGTTGTTAAATGGCGTGAAAATACACATACTTTATCAAAAATGACTACCATTTTGATGTAAAACCAGGCGAGGCAGATAAACGTAGATCTCGAGCACGACATCACAGTGATATTTGCGCATAGCCAATAAAATGCCACTTTAACAGAAGAAAAGTCAAGCAACAGCAGGTGGTTTCAGTCACTAGTTAAGCAAAACGAGTGTGCCAAAGTTCGATTTGACCATCGCGTTTTGAAAATTAAGTGGTGCTCATTAAAGCATTAAAGATGGCGTCAATTTGTTAACAAAATTTTACACAAACGATCGTTTTGATAGTTCGTTATCTGTGCTTTACATGTTAAATGTCGCCATAATCAACCTTAAGCTTAACTTAGAAAGATGCGTCTTGAACCTAAGTTGAGCGAATACGGACTCAACAACAAAGCCAATGTGGATGAAAGCTGAATGTTGAAAGTGTAAAAGCAAACGCCTGCCGATGAAGAACGTAAATGGGAAGCCAAAGGTGGTAAGGTTAATATTCAGTTAGATGATTACAATGTGGCAAATGAGCTGGCGTTTTGTACCGTATTAGTACACATTGCAGAGAAAGAAAGCGCCGGCAAAAAGACAATCAAAAGATTTCTTAAATGCCAAAGATAAATGGGTAAGAAATTTAGTGGTAAAACCAATATTGAAGCCGCGTGAAAATTCATTTAATATGGCCGATTTGGTGCTTGATAACGTATCAGCCAGTGATAAGACGGAAACATTAGACAATGACCAATATAATGAGGCATAGTCACATTGTCTCGCGGAATAAAGGTGGTTATCCAAGTGCTAGCTTGCAATTTGAAAAGTAGCAGGTGGATGCGCCATTTAAAGTTAACCATAGCAAAGCGCACTATCGGCAAGATTTTCTGCTCTGCGCTTTCTGGTGTGCGTTGTGCAACACGCATTTAACGTCGGGCAACTTGTTGAGAAAGTACATTAAAACCTCCTGGAAAGAGCTCGATTTAATCGTCGATACGTGCAAACGTTAAAATTTCAATTTAAATACTTTATCCCGAAACCACTGCTTATCCAGTTAAATTGGAAGTCAGTGGTAACTGTCTCATGTCGAAGATGATTCATCGGATATGAGTCCAGATGATGTGAGCGCAAACTTTTGTTAATCTGACACATTCGTAAAATGTTGTTTGATGACCAAAATGAAAAAGATACTAGCGATTAAGGAAAATTCACGCTTTGTGGTACACTTTAGTGGCTTTTGTGAAATATGATGGAAAACTTCGCGAGAATTTGTGGAAGAGGGGATAATTACGTTTCAAGTGGAAAAACGGAAATGGCTGCTATTAATGGTCGTACTCTTGAAGATCTCTCGTCCAAAGAGCTATTGATGGAGAGTGGACGAAGGCGAAGAAGGGAAAAGCACGCTGCAGCTGCTAGTTGAAGGATGACATAAAAATGACCGCGCTTGAGATTCAGTGTGCATGTCATGTTTTTAGTCTGTTTTGATGCTATCACCAATCCGCACTTGCTTGTAATCAGCGCATGGTAGGAGAGGAGCGAACTGATGGACCACAAGCTGCCGTGTTCAAAGCCCATTGGCAGGTTGGCTTTGTCACGGAACTCATCAAACTCGGCTGGTGTGCACATAGCGTGCAACCCGGTAAGTGGTGGCGACTTGGTTGGAGATATTGGCCAAGTGTAAAGGATGGTGACGCCATTTGCGTAAGTCTTTCCATCCGCCAGCTTTCTTCATTGGTTCCACCCAATCCAACCAAAGTCGCTTCTGGATTTAGTTACGGGATGTTTGGGAACATTTCTCTGAAATGTGCAATTTTCTAAAGACCACTGATAATCGGCACCTGGACGAATTTCTTTATACAAACAGTAGGCACATTTTCCTGCTGGCGGTTGAACACATCGTGGATTGTCTTTTAACTTTCTCAGGCTTGAGTAATGCGTCCACGGAAATCAGCAGGCACCATGGTCTCACTAATACCGAAGGATTTAATACGCACTTCTAATAACATTCAGCAAAATAGCCTGCGCACGATCAGGTGGAAATCATCGCGGTCTACCGAGCGTAATCACCACATATTTCAATCATATACTTAGGATGGTTTCTGAAGCTAATTTACGTGGTGGTTCATCGATCAGGTGGTAAAGGTCTGCGCATATTACTGGCGTCTGAAGAACGGCACTGAAGTACAAATTGCTCCCAAAATCACCAAAGGTTGCCGTGCCATGGTTAAAAGCACTCGTGTAAATTTGGGACAGTACGCTTCGTCACTACTGAATGCTGGTGACCATGACGACATCCCGTTTTTAATCGCTCTCGATCTTTAAATGAGCTGGGCGGCAGTTGATCTCTCATCCATTCCGGCTTTTTCAATAATTCTTGGTCAGGACGATGTTTTATGACCACTGATGTTTTGGCAGCGTTTCGCGGTATTTACCCATGTTCCATTTTCAAAGAGCGTTGACATTGTTCTTTTCCTTTGACCGAAAATGCACTGATTCGAGCATTTTTAAATAGTGTTATAAAGTGAATGTTATAAATTTGTAACATTATAGCCCAAAAGTTCGGCAAAGTGTTTAATTAATTTGGGGAAACGCTTAGTCAAGTGTCGCCTCTTCTTTACCAATAAAGTCAGCAAGCTGACTGTGTTCCAGCATAGCGCAAGGATTAATATAATGGAAAGGGTTTGAGATCCATATTGATATTGTAATGCCAAACCGTGGAAAGAGCACCCGCACACGGATACAGTCAAACCTAATGAGACAGATGCCGTCGTACCTACGCGTGCCTCGGGTTTTCGCCTTCGATAACTCGCGTAGTCTGCTACGAGGTTTTCCACGACATGATTGTTCAAGTGCGGTCACTAATTGACGAGCATTTAAATGCTCACGACGTTTAATATCAATGAGCACATACATCACCCGCTGTACCTGGACCACTTGTTAAGTGAATTTGACCGCCGCGATCTGATTGAACAACAGGTATATTACTACTTTGTAATAAGTGCTCGGTTTGCCGGCTTGGCGCTTGTGTAAAAACAGGGTGATGCTCGGACAAGCCCAAATTATCAGTCAAGTTGACTCTGCATCTTTCGATTATCGGTGAATTTCCTGCATGTTGTGCCAGATCTTGATAATCTTGTAATCCTCAATTGACGGACAATTAAATCTGTTTTGTCTCATCTTAGATAACCATTTTGACACCTTCAACTTTAGCAAGCTCTTTGTAAAGCGTTTCTACTTGCTCAAAGTTTTGCGCCACGATATCAATTGAAACGAATTATGAGGTCCTTTTGCTGGCTGCGTTTTCGCTGGAATATAATCACTCGGTAAATATTTTGTATCACCGCAACGTGTCTTTACGCTGAGCCTGCGCGGTTACCACTGCGACTTTAAATGCCATTGGGTAGCGAAATCTCATTAACTCTTTTAGTTTTCATAATCATTTTCGGTTGTCATGTTGCATCCTTACGTAAGAGTAAGGCATGACATGAGTCAATTCGCCATTCTTTGCCACGAATTTATTGATGTGATATATAAATGGGAAAGTGCGGTTGTCAAGGCCTAATCAAATAATCCTTTGGATTGTTAACACTAACCAGTCCCAACCTCTACCTGAGAAACCGCACCTTCTTGCACGTCTTCTAATGCTTGAAGATTAACACTGTCACATCCTTGCCATCTGTTGATAAACGATTTATCACAACCTGACCTTTGTTAAGTGTTAAAAGCTTAGTATTTCGCTCTCTAATTCGTAACGTGCTTTTAAGTCTGCTTGTTTGCCTTTTGGCTCTGTAACAGTGCTCATCTTGTAATAAAACCAAGTTGAACTTCACCTTTATCACCGTAGTAAATCTGATTGTGTTGAAATCAATGGCTTTTGTGGGCTTTACCCAATGTTTCAAAAGTTAGCCAAAGCCCGTGTAAGAGCTGCTTTCTACTCGACCTTTGCAGGTTGGTACGCCATCACAACAGAAATCAAACGCATATTATTTGGACTTGTCGCTCGATGCGACGCGTTGATAAACTCGTTTAGCAGCTGGTGTGACCTGTTTTCATGCACGTCCGCATCGGTGGTTTTGTCCGCCAGTATGCCGTTACGGTTCAGGTTGTTTGATTTTGTCAGGTGGATGTCTTTCTGCCGTAGATTTTATATTCTTCAGGTAAATCACGAATAGTCTATTGCGCAATAATAATCGCCATATCACGAGCAGTTGGTACGTTTGGATCGTCTAAACCGTGTGGCGTAGTGAAGTTGGTATAAGCGTAGGTGTTGAGCGTATTTATTCATGGTATCGGCGAGGGACAGCCACGGTGCAGAAATATGTTCAAGCCACGTTCCTACAAGCATCATTACCTGAGAGCGATGATAATCCTTTTGTTTAAACTTTCACCAACGGATACTTGCTGATTTAAACTTTAAGAACATTTTGAAGAATCTGAGAAGTTTCTCCCGCAAGCACTTTTCGCCAATGGTGGCATATCTTCATTATGGATTTTGCCTTGTTTTAATGCGCGGCACCAATCACGGCATAGCTCGTCATCATTTGTTGACTGAAGCAGGCAGTGGCGCTGAATCTGGATCTAATGATGTACAAGTACCGCACCAGAATTGTAACCATTAAACACATAGGTTTGCATTTGCACTTCTGGTACTGCGACTGCGTGATGAATGATCTTCAGCCACGGCAAGGTAAATGTTGATGCTGCCATTAATCCTGCGAATAAGAACAGATCGCGTGTACGATTGTTTTAACATAGCTTTTTCGCTTAATAGCGTATTGGTTTTTATGGGCATAAAGCGATTACTGGTTGCTCCATTGGTCGTTTGTGGACTTGTTTTTACCGATTCATATCCAGCTTGCTCCGCTAACGGGCGACGATTTCGTGGTTTTCGTCCATTTTGGTTAATTTCGGTTTTGATGTCGTCTGACGCGAGGCTTTGTGATGATGCTTTCTGCTTGATGACGACAGGCAGGAGTAGTTTTCAGCTTGAAGACAGTGCATCGTTTGTAGCTGTCTAAGTTTTGATCGTTATTTTTATCGGCATAGCTCAAACGATCACTGGCTTCGTGCGTTTTGGCGCATGCTTGGCGAGTGTGCCCCGCACCCGAAATTTGACCTTTATGATCCGCTACGCAGCGCTCGATTCTCACTTGCCCTGTACCACGATAAGCAAATAAGGCCCAACTCTCGGCTGCAAGAATGGGATAAGTCAGCCAATGCGTTTCATGGCTAGAAATGGTCCGCGGTCTATTAATCCGCGAAATCACCTTTACGATTATTGTGCAAGTTTGTGACGGCGCATAAGAGTTTAAAGGCAAACGTCTTTATGCAGCGGTGAACGGTGCCGAATTATAGCGTTCACCATTGTCTGTTTTGACTACTATTAAATTTATGGTGGTAATAAACTTGCTGTCCCTTCTCGTGAATAGGATTTTCGCTGTCATCACTTTGCGTGGTGTATGTTTTACCATTCACTGGTAGCTCTGTGGCGCTTGAACGGTCGTTGACCGTCGACGGTGAATCGCTGAATGCTACATCTTCTGTGTCTGCAAAGCAGAGCAATACTTGTAGCACCTGTATCAAGGTGAAAGTGCGGGTCAGTTTTAAGATGTTTTTACCGTGTCGCACTTATTACTTTCAAGATTGCGGTGTTCTTTTTATAGAGCCAAAGGGAAAGTGGTTTGCCCTTTCATAAAGCGTGGTTTGTGAGCATGAATGGACATCACTAAACCAAAAGCTTGCCATAATGGCTTCATAGCGAAGTACCGCCGTAGCTAAAGAAGTGGTAAAAGGCACTTGCTGTAACGGCAAAAACATACGCTCACCATACCGATATTCACGAAGACATAAACAAGCAAAATCAGCGTAGTGGCGTACTGGCAAGGCCACGCGCAAAGAGGTTTCTGCGATTCACCGCAATTGTTAAGCCACGGATAATAATAAACCATAAAATAAATTGCCATCAGAATGCAGAAAAGTACCGACCATTCCATGTTCTTCACCATCATCGGCATAAAATCAGTGTGTGGTTCAGGCAAAACATTTACTAATTGGGATTGTGTCCTTGCATCCATCCTCTTGCGCACCTGACATACCGCCTGAACCTGATAGCCAATTTTGGATTACGCAAAATGTGCAACCTGCACAGCGGATTCTTTCTCTGGGTCAAGTGGAAAGTCATACACGCATGCGTTGGTAGTCATGCGCATTAAATACATCCACATGATTGAAATAAAGTTGCCGCTAAATCAACTACCGCAGCAAGAATAAGCCGCAACTCATGCCCTGCTGAGAATACCACGAATAAAGTCGATGCACTAACGAGAATTGATGTCCTAAGTCGTTGAATGGCTACAAGTAAAGTTGGTACCATAATCATAGCGCGATAGCAATAAAGGTTTTCGCTCATTTGGGGGTAATGGTCCGGTTACCTAAACAATGCTGCCACCATTAATGGCACTGCGGGTTTGACAATTTCAGACGGCTGGAAAGCGAATAAAACCAGATCTAAACCAACGCTGTGCCCCTTTACTGGCTGTACCGGAAGGCATCAACCATCTGCGTGAAAAGCCAACTCAAATATAAATAAAGGAGACGCGAGTCGCTGATAAAATGTAGAAAGCTGTTATATGCAATCATGATAACAAAACCTAATATGACCCTGAATGATACGGTTTTGAAACATGACTGCACTGGCACAGATGCACTATAGCACAAGATGTCATAGTTAGCTAAAACCATAAATAAGGTGAAATCATGTTACATAATCGCAAGCATAAAGGTGCACTTTTTTTCCATTATTCATTCTCACTGGTTAGGGGTTCTTATGTTATACGTCTAACTCAGTTTGGTCCATTGTCTTTTCATTTTGTTGACGTTCAATTTGCAAGCGTTTATTAGGTAGAAACCACATCAGATCACTGGCGCAGTATTACTTGAGCGCCGCCTGCATTTTCAAAAATAATCGTGACAACCACTCGGATTCAAGGTGCATAAGCAGAACCAAGCATGGTCATGCAATTCTTTTTTTCAATCCCCTGCAGCATTATATTTGGTTTTCTTTTAAGCTGAAAACTTGGTGTAGTACCGGGATTTCTCACATGGTAATTTGGTGCCGAAGGCTGTCCTGTTCTGCACCAACGCTAAATGATCCTCGTTTAGCGGCATCCCAATAGCTTGAGCTGGATCAGTAATATCCTCACATAAAAGCGGATCTTGATAGCCCAATGACAGAGCTCACTGATTTCATTAAATGAGGCGTATGGATTTTCCTGTTATTAACCACGATAGAGGTGGCTTTTGCCACTTGCAATGGCGTAGCCGTCCAACAACCTTGCCCAATCACTGAGATCGTATCGCCTTGTACCCAAGTTTTATAACGTTTTGAGCTCATTCTTTACTCGGCATATTGGCTGCAGCTTCTTCGATGGTTCCCACACCTGTCGGCATAACAAAAGCCAAAAGCGTTTCCGTCCATGGAGAAACGATCAATGCTTCAAATTAAAAGGCGGTTTGATAGAAGAAAGTGTCCGATGATTCTGTACTGGCTTTACGTAAACTGCATAATGCCCTGATCCAATCTCGGAAAGCGCTTTGTCGTTTGGATGCATCCAGCAACCCGGGTCGAAAAATGGTGGTATTAGGTGTAATCACCCCTTCCGCTCACGCCGTAACAGCAACAAAATGGTTTTTACCGTAGAGGCTGGTGGATAGACGCTGTGTTGTACGACCGTGAAAAGTGGGCGAGCAGGGTCGTTTCAATAAGCGTTTGTAATCGCTGGCAGATCCCATCCACGAGTAAATTATTGTCATAACTCGGTGTGGAAACCATGGCTAACACGCTGTTTATCTTTCGGATTCAAGCACGACAACTGCGCCTGTCCTGGACAGTAACGACATAATATAGCGTTGCAAAGGCCAACCGAGCGTCGATCGAATACTCTTTGCTGCTGTGGCTGGTTGCTCACGTAATCACGGATAACTTTCGCGGCATATTGATTTCCCACTTCTTCAAAAACCCGTCGTACCGTGATGTCAGTTCGTTCAATACCCACATGGTTTTCATATCTGTGGAACCCTGAGTAGTTAGCAAATTTCTCTTCTAGGCGTTTCACCATCTCCCGGTCATTAATGCATCACGTCAAACTTTAAAAGGTGAGTCATGGCTTTCACCATATGGGTAGTTTCGTTTGAAATAAGGGGCGAACATCCAGGCTTGGTTGTTTATGCGTTACCAATGCAAAACGGGCGATTTGTTCTTCCGTTAAAGCTTGGTCTGAGTAAAATTGCGTAACGCACGCGCCGCGGCGACGTTCTTTTGTGAAATGCTCACGTGTCGTCATCAGTGAGCCCTACAGCGCATACGGTTCTTCAAAAGTGCGGTCTAAATTTTCTGTTTTTCTGGCACGTGCCGCATAGCGTTTTGCAGGTGAGGTTTTTCCGCGAGTACTCACCGTAAACGGTCGTAGATTAATCCGCGAGTAGGAGGTAATGCGCAATTTGAATGCGGTTGCCGGTAGGCAGAGTTTGGTACGTTTCGATGTCTTACCACCGAAGGTGTAAATACGGTATCAATACTACCGCGCTAAAGGCTACTGCGGTGAATGCCACCAGCAACTGTTCGACGCAAACAAGTCTGCTCCGCTTTTATCGCGGATGGGTTTCGTTGTCAGCAGCAAAACATTTCTTTAAATTCATCGGTAATGTAACGCGTTATTCTCTGTGATAAGGATGATTTGTGGTTAGCGACCAGGCGCGGTATAAAGCTTTCACTGCCACCACAACACGCGCTAATGGATGTGGCATTGCGAGCGGAGCAGTGACCAGCTGATCACGCCAGCTGCACTCGGGGGATAAGCCTTCCGGCCCGCCAATAAAGCAGCTACTACATCACGACCATCATTTTCCCAGCCTTCTAATAGTTGCTCTGCGAGCACGGCGGTGTTGTCCAAGGTTTGCCTCGGGATATCTAGTGTCACCACTTTTACGTTTTCCGTCAAAGCGGCTAGCATCGCTTTGCCTTCTGGGTCTAAGACGCGTTTAATGTCCGCATCGCGCTTTGCCTGCAGGATTTCAATGAGTCTGTATAGGCGCCTCTTTAGGAAAACGACGCTGGTATTCTTCAAAATCCAGTTGTCACCCAAGCTGGCGTGTGCCTACCTGGAAGCGATTAATGTGTGATTTTCATCCTTTTCCCTTTCTGCACCAGTCAAAATTGACCGCACTTATGCTAAAGTTTTTCTAGCTGATACATCTCACGCGCATCACGTTGCATAATGTGGCCGATGGTTTGACCGGAGGATCACACCGATCCAATCAGCCGTATTACGCCCTTCTTCACCAAAGGTCTCATAACCCGCTTTTTACATTCTGCATTACAGGTTATTCTGCCATAGCAGACGCCAGCAACTAGATGTCGCTATCAAATAATCATATTTTCAGTAATCGATGATTTTGCCTTTTACATCAAAAATGCACAATTTCGGTGCCTTACCACTCACCGAGGTTTATCAAATTACTATTCAACTAATGACATTTCTTTTCCTATTTAAATAAAGCGATGAATTCTATCATTGAATATGAGAAAAGGGTAGGCTTAGGGCGGATTTTATTTGAATGTGTTTATAGGTCGTAACGGTGCTTAGCATACAGTTTATGAGCGAGTGGTAGTGCCCCAAGTTTGGTAAAGGTATTAAACCCCAAAGAATGCCGCTAACAATTGTGGTGAAAGCGGATCACAGTGAAGGCTTTAGTGATAAACCGTCGCGTAGAGAGTGGGATGCTGCACCACGTCCTCTTCTTTCAGTTCGTGTGCGAGCGAGTGCTGGGAGGATCAGTCATCGAACCCGCCACACACACCACACAAAGTGAAAGGTAGTTTAATTTGGCATATAAACGCGCGCACAACACCTGCGATCTAATGGTACGAGTGTGATAAAAATACGTAGCCCATCCATTCAAGACCAGAAACCACTGGTGCGTGTCTACACAGCCACGCCAGATTTTAAATACCACCACAGCAGGAGCGCAATACCACTCTCGTAGCTAAGTTGGCACTTGGCGGCATACAACCAATAGGGATTTACCGATAGAGCCACTGAGCGGCTAGGATTAGCGACGACTGCGCGCGCTGCTAGACCTCACTTTTAATGCCGCTGGGAAAACCAGGGATGTGCAGGAATCGAGCGCATGCACCAAGCCAATCCCAATAAATACCGGTAACATTTGCACTTATGTAACAGTTTTCGTCACATTTCCCTGATAACTAGAAATGAAAGCTGCTGAGAATGTCGGTTTTACCAACCATGTGCAATACGTCACCGAATTGGAGGGCGGTATGGGCTGTTGGCACCAATTCCACACCTGCACGGTTTAAAGCGTGAAATGACGACACTATGGTGATGGATGCCGAGATGGCGAATTTGCCCTGCCTACTTTTCTCATTGCAACCACAACGCGTTCAGAGCGAATTTCGCCACTCAAGCTATGCGACTGGAACATCTACTTCTTCCCGATAATAAGATGCATCAAGCCTTCAGGATTACCAACCAGTGCAAAATGTCGCAAGTTGAAACATCGGTATCCGCTTTTGGCACAATGACTCATTTCACTCGTTTGCAAGCGGGATACACAACATCTTCATCATCAAAACCTGGAATCTGATCAAATGGTGCTGTTTGAGATTGGCATTGGTGACTTTTAAGACATGCTTTGAGCGCTCTTGTCGTGGCCACTTTCTTTTCTGTACCCGCCGCTTCTTCAATCCACTTTTAATTTTAAAGAAAAGGCAGATCAAGCCAACATAGAAAGCAAAATGCCGCAAATTCCAAAAGGATAAGCCATCGCATGAGCCATCGCCCATGTTAGATGTCGTTTGCGACATCCCTAATTCAGAAAGCGCGCGATTTGGCTGACCCGCACCGAGATGGGTATTTGTGACCGCACCCGAGTAAATGCATGCTGCGACATCATGAGAATATCGGGCAAACTTATAAATGAGAATCGTCGCTACGCACCGAGTAGCTAGCGATTAGTCTAAGCCCATTGGGTTCATCCCGATTGCCGTAAGGATGCACAGCCAGCCTGCCGGAATGCCAATCCGTGCACAGACAGAGGTCAGCCGAACTCTGTGCGAAATGTGACGTATGTGTCTATCCAATTTAATGCCATATTGGGTGGTGAAATGGGCAACCAAAATACCACGCAAACAGCACGCCACCAATACCCAGTCCTACGCTAATTTTGAAATGCCCGATCCATAGACCAATTACGGCAGCGCGAAAGCAGAGCTAATGGTAATGGGGTTTCACCCAGACCGACCTCTAATTTATTAAAAATTTAACTATTTGTGATTCCATATCCCAATTTGATTTCTACCCGTTTAGGACTAAAGTCAAAAATGTTATCTCCATCACGATCTTTTCTTGCTTAAAAATAAACGTCACCCGCCTAAAATGACCGCACTTTTGATTTTATAGGTTGATTATGGATTACGCTCAAGAGGCCATTAATTCGCTTTTATGGATAAATACTAAAACATTAGCGATGACGGCTGTTGTGTTTAGTTTTTGGTATTTTCTTATTAGTCCGTTTACCCACTGGGGTAAACAATTGGTACGCAATTTGCGGTGGTATCTTTCACCACGTCGAAGTATTAAAACCTGTGCTATTTTTCTTGTTAATTGTGGCATGATGACATTGGTCAGTGTGCGTATTAGCTTGGTGCATTCCGAGTGGTATAACATGTACACATCCTTACAGAATTTAATGAACCCGTGTTTTGGGATCAAATGGTTACTGTGATTGCGACATTTCAGTCATGACGGCATTACTTAGCTATTATTTAGAACAACGTATTAATTGGATTGAATGGTTGAATAGTCAGTTAGTCGATAAATGGATGGATAATCGTGCGTACTACAAAACGCAGTATGTTTCCGCTGACTTAGATAACCCCGATCAACGTATTCAACAAGATGTGCAATCTTATGTGAGAACTTCGCTTTCCTTAAGCACTGGTGTGATTGATGCTGTCACCTCGATGATTTCTTACACGATCTTATTGTGGGGATTAGCGGGGCCAATGATGGTATTTGGTACTGAAATTCCTCGTATGATGGTGTTCTTGGTGTTCACTTATGTGATTATCACTACCGTGATAGCATTCCGTTTAGGACGACCGTTAATTATGTTGAATTTCGTCAACGAACGTTTAAACGCTAACTATCGTTATTCTTTAATTCGTATCAAGGAATATGCGGAAAGTGTGGCATTTTATGCCGGTGAGAAAGTTGAGAGTAGCCAACTTTATAAACAATTCGGATCGTGTGATCAATAACATGTGGGATATTGTTTATCGAACCCATATCTGGTTTTAACTGGTAGTGGTCAGCCAAGTTTCGTGTGTGTCCTTTGCTCATTCAAGTGGGACGTTATTTCGAGAAGCTAAATTAAACTCGCGATCTGATGCAAACGCTACAAGTATTTGGTAAGTTGCATTCAAATCTTCGTTCTCCGTAATTCTTACGATGGTTTTGCGGATATAAAGCCATTAGATCGTTTAACTGGCTTTAGTTATGCGATTGATATGGCGAATCGTCAATCCACGTCGCATTTACATGAACACGAAACAGATGTGATCTTTTATGATTTAAGCATCAGTAATCCATTTGGAAAAACCCTTAACTGAGAATTTAAATTTGACGCTGCCAAAAGGTTCAACCCCTATTAATCCAAGGTAATTCTGGTGTGGGGAAAACTACGCTGTTGAGAACCGTGGCAGGGCTGTGGGCGTATTCTGAAGGAGATGTATATTGTCCAACCCACCAGCTTTTCTTATCGCAAAAACCTTATTTACCACAAGGTAGTTTATTGACTGCACTGGCTTATCCGAATGAAGAAAAGGTCTTTAATCGTGATGAGATGATTGAGGTATTAAAACAAGTGTCTTTAGGGCATTTACAAGATCTGTTTAGAATCAAGAACAAGACTGGACACGTATTCTTTCTCTCGGTGAGCAACAACGTTTGGCTTTCGCACGTTTGTTATTACATAAACCAAACGTCGCTTTCTTGGATGAAGCAACTGCAAGTATGGATGAAGGCTTAGAAGATAATATGTATCGACTATTAAAAAGAATGTTTACCTAATACAACGGTTATTAGCGTGGGCATCGTTCAACTTTACAAGCTTTCCATCAGCAACAATTGATGATTTTAGGTAACGGGAGTGGCGATTCACTGACCGAAACTGTATAAAACACCGTAAAATTGACCGCAGTTACCTTGTTAGAAAAATAGTGAGGTAAGATGTGATTGAACAAAGTAAAAAATCCTGTTATCAAACTCAATTTTTGGGTACATTTAGCACAATCTATGCTCAGAAATGAGTAATTTTCACCAAACTAATGACGAATTTCTAGTATTTATTCAAAAATCGTGGTTTATTTTTCAAAAACGATCTTTCTATCGATCTAGGTACAGCAAATACATTAATTTACGGAAAGGCTGGCATCGTGCCCTGATGAACCTCAGTTGTGGCAATTCGTCAAGACCAGTATGGGCGCATATAAAAGCATTGCGGCTGTAGGTAAAGAAGCAAAACAAATGCTTGGTCGCACCCCAAAAAGTATCGTGGCTATTCGTCCGATGAAAGATGGTGTAATTGCTGATTTCTCTGTGACAGAGAAAATGTTGCAATACTTTATCAAACAAGTACATAGCGGTAACTTTGTCGTCCCTAGCCCTCGCGTACCGTTTGTGTACCGGCGGGTGCAGACTCAAGTTGAACGTCGTGCAATCAAAGAATCAGCATTAGGTGCAGGTGCACGTGAGTGATATTTGACTGAAGAGCCAATGGCGGCTGCTATCGGTGCAAACTTGCCGGTTTCTACAGCGATCGTTCAATGGTGATTGATATCGGTGGTGGTACCACTGAAGTGGCGGTGATTTCTTTAAACGGTATCGTGTATTCATCTTCTGTACGTATTGGTGGTGACCGTTTTGATGAAGCGATCATCTCTTATGTTCGTCGTACTTTTGGTTCAGTTATCGGTGAGCCAACTGCAGAAACGATCAAACATGAAATTGGTACAGCGTACATTCAAGAAGGCGATGAAGATTTTAGAAATGGAAGTGCACTGTCCCAATCTTGCGGAAGGTGCGCCTCGTTCATTCAAATTAACACTCGTGATGTACAAGAAGCGCTTCAGCAGCCATTAAATGAGTATCGTTGCAGCAGTGCGTACAGCGCTCGAAGAATGCCAACCAGAACACGCAGCGGATATTTTTCGAACGCGGTATGGTGTTAACGGGTGGTGGTGCCTTATTACGCAACATTGATGTATTGTTATCAAAAGAATGTGGCGTACCGGCAATCATCGCAGAAGAACCATTAACTTGCGTAGCTCGTGGTGGCGGTGAAGCAATCGAAATGATCGATATGCACGGCGGCGATATTTTTAGCGACGAAATTTAATCTCTAAAAAGTGCGGTCAGAAAAATCGGCGTTTTTAATTCGTCAGATTTTTTGACCGCACTTTTCCTTCCAACCCTAGGACAGTGAATGAAACCCATTTTTGGTAAAGCACCACCATTAGGTATTCGACTCGCATTAGCAGTGATAGCTTCGATGACACTCATTTTAGTTGATGGGCAAACCTCATCAATGACGAGGCTCGTAGTGTGATGGAAACTGCTGTGGGGGCTTGTATTACCTTGCGAATAGGGCCAAGAACGGTTCTAGATGGTGTATCAAGTAACTTGGTGGATACCAATAAAGCGCTTGGTGAAAATAAGTGTTGCGTGAAAACGTTGCGTGAAAAATGCCGATCTTTTACTATTGGATCAGCAGGTAGAAAACCAACGTCTTCGTTTACTGTTAATCGCCTTTGCGTACGGATGAATATAAAAAGGGTTGCAGAAGTGCTCACAGCAGAAACCGACGTCTATCGTCAGCAAGTAGTGATCAATCAAGGTGAACGTGATGGCGCTTATGTCGGTCAGCCAGTGATTGATGAAAAAGGGATGATCGGACAGATTATATCTGTCGGCGACAAGCCGAGTGTTACTTTTGACGGACGTAACCCATTCTATTCCATGCAAGTTTTACGTAATGATGTGCGCGTGATCGCGAGCGGCTGGGGCACTCAGATGAACTTACCTTAGATAATGTTACTCGTTCGCGGATATTGAAAAGACGATTTATTGGTGACTTCCGGTTTGGGCGGCCGTTTTGTGGAAGGCTATCCTGGCTGTTGTGCAAAGTGTCTCGTGATGGCTCAAGTACTTTGCAACGGTGAAAGCAGAAACCCTGGCTGAGTTGGATCGTTTACGTTATTTGCTTTTACTTGGCCGAGCAATCTTGATATGTCGAAAGTCAAATCCATGTCACCAGAAAAGAAGTGCGTCGCTATGCAGCAACGTTTAGAGTCAAGCTGAAAGCAACTCATTCAGTGAGTAAAACCAAAATTACAGATGATCAAGAGGAGCGACAGCCGCATGAGAGAAAAGAAATTGTGGATCCTGACATTCCGACCACAATGCCTCAACAAGAGGGAACCCATTTCTCGGATCAGCAACAACATAGGGAAGAAGACTAATGCAAGGGCGTTTTATCAATGGGCGACCATTTTATAGCTGTTGTGGCATTAATTATGGAATTAGCCCCCATGGCCAGCAGGCTTTCAAGCTTTTTAAACCATCTTGGTTGGTTTTAGTTTTGCTTTTAGTGGACGCTCGTTACCCATGGTAAACATTGGTTGGGCATTGGTTGCTCGGGTTTTGCGATATTGTGCTAGCTCTATTCTTGGGGTTCATGCACTGGTGCTTTCTGTCGCCTTCTATTTTGTTTCCAAATATTACTTAATTTTTGCAACCTTTCTCTTTGGTTCCAAAGTTTAATGGTGCTTCTTTTTCGTTTTTGCAATTCAGTGGCTATTTTTCTTTGATTGAATTCTCTTTGCATAGGGGCATCAACTGGCAGGAAATCTTGGTGCCATCGCATCAGGGTGTGTTATGGCCATGGGTTTTCTTATTGATGCGTACTGACGTCGAGAGTCGGATTAGCATTAATCATAAAAAGCTGATGAAGGAGTTCATCAGCTTTTCTTTAGTACGACGATAGTTTGTTTTTCTTGTCTGTAGTATTTCTGCATTTGAGGGCTGGATTGCGTTTTTAAACGATAGGTTTGGAATATCACTAATCAATGAATTCGGATTATATTGCTGACCGGAATAGGGCGACAATGTATTCTTCAATTGCTGGTAAATTCATCGCATATTCTTCACAAGCAAAGCTGATAGACACCCTTTCACCCGCTCGACCAGTACGGCCAATACGGTGAACATAATCTTCTCGATCATCGGGTAGATCAAAGTTAAAAACATGGTCACGTCTGAAATAGTAATCCACGTCGCTGCAGCATCGGTTGCAACGAGAATATCGAGCTCACCATCGGTAAATTGTTTGAGCAATGAAGACGTTTTTCTGTGCTACATCCCCTGTGAGCAATCCCACGATGACCATCTGCCCTAGCAAAATACCCCAAATTTCTACATTTATGTTTTAGTATTTGCAAAGACAATACAGCGCTCAGGCCATCTCTTCTTCCATTAACGTGAGTAAGAGGGATTTTATCTTCATTTGATGGATGAAGAGTTCCTCTTTGATTTCGATGTCCCGTTTTTGTTTCTAGGTTCAATTTCAATGTATTCAGGGAATCTTATCTTCGAGGCAAGTTCGCGCACTTTGTAAGAGGCGTTGCGAAAAAGAGCATGGTGGAGGCGTTCTTGCGAAGGACGCGCGTAATAAATAACGAATATCACGAATGAATCCTAAATCAAACATACGATCCATTCATCTGGTACCACAACGTGATGTCATCTAAACGAATAATGCCTTTGCTTTCACAGTCAATCACACGACCAGTGGTACCAGATTAAAAATATCCACACCGGCTATTGCGTGGTTGTTTATCGTAGCCATCACCACCATAAAGCGCGTGTTCGTAATCCTTGTTTTACATAATTCTGCATCGTATTAATTTGCGCATCGTTTAGTTGGAGCAAATTAATGCGAGGATGATTGGTAGCAAAATCAGGTTGATGCGTCAATCAGTGATGAAATGCCGCCGTTAAAGCATTGCTTTTACCCGTACCAGTTTGTGCTTGACCAGACATCTTTTCCTTGTAAGGTAATCGGTAATGATAACGCTTGAATAGGTGCATATTCAAATCCTGTCTTGTAGGGCTTTTTGCGTGATAGGATATAATGGAAGATCGATCAAATCGCTGCTGACTTAAATAATTTTCTCACATGATAAATAATGGTTCTCGAAAAACATGGGGCTAAGGATACCACGAAGTCGGAAAATATTCATAAAATAAAATGCTTATTAATAGGTTTAAGCTGATTGAGTTGATGGGTTCGTTCCCATTTTCTCGCAATATACGCTACAAGTTGGGTGTACGTGAGCTTTTTAGCCTGATCAAAATGAATTAGGCTTTGATAGAGTTTGTCTACACCTTGTCCACGAGAAGGATCAACAAACGTGTGATTACATTAACGATATCAGGTGTTTCTATAAAAATAAGGTGAGTTTTCTGCATTTTCTTGCCTTAGTCATCGAGTAGAAACTCACCCTGTTTACCATTATATGATGCTGAAGACTCATTTTGATCTCCAGTCATCACGAGATTGGGGATCCATGGCAAAATCTGCTGTGTCACTTGGAATAGCTTTTTTCTGCAGCCCATTCACTAAATCGTGAGTTGGCAACGTTTGCGTACAAAAGACGAATTGGCTTTCCTGTGTCAAAATGTACGGGCTTTTGGCATGTCGAGGCAGGGGACTTCAAAAATTTCATCGAGCATTTTTCTTTTCTCGATTCATAAATAAAATTGGGTGCAATTCTAGCTCTTTTTGTTTTAAGTGCAGTAAGATTTTCTGGCAATTTTGCATCATTTGAAATGATATCATCCGCCCATTTTAATCTTTCTTCTCGGCTGACTTGTGCATCCATAATAGCTTGAATTTGCTGAATATTATGATCTCTTGTTGACGCACAGAGCCAGCTGAGTTTCAGGTTAACTTTATCGACAACAAGTATGCAGTCGCAAAAGCGTGGTGAGCTTATTTTTCAATGAGTAGTGGAACGACAACATGACGTATAAGGAGCGGTCTGAGCGTTTGTGCACAACATTCTTTCGCGAATAGCGGGATCGTAACAAATGATTGAGCCAGTTTTTCATCTTCGTCTGCAATACTTTTCGTAGCTCAGCCGCGATTTAATTCGCCTTCTTCAGTCAAAATCGATTTACCAAAAGTGCTCAGCAATTTGAGCAAGCAAGCGAGCCTTTTTCAACCGCTTCTCTTGCCACAATATCCGCATCAACAATGGGGACGCAAGTTCAACAAAAAGATTTGCAATCGTGCTTTTTCCACTACCGATGCCGCCAGTGAGGCCTACAATATAAGTCATGATATTCCTTGTCCTATGATTTAAGGGGATGTTTTACATCTATCCTTAAACACAATATTTTCAATGTTGCCAATATATTACATTTATAGGCTTATTGCACTGGTGACGATTAACGATAAGCAAAGAAAGGGTGCGAAAGGTAAAACGGGCTTGCGAAATCCAGTAAGCCATTATGCTAATAGACAGGCGATGAATAAGAAAAGCGGTAAGTGATTCGATGGTGAGATAGCACCCTGATTCCTAAAGCAAGCCAATAATCGCCCTACGCCTAACGCTTCTTATAAAAACCATTTAGACAAATGATAGATGATATAAAAACACCGATGCGCACTTTTCTAAACTTTGAGAAAAGCGTCAGAATTGAAAATTCTTGATGTGCGCCGAATAAACCCAGGAAAAATAAAAAGAGGCCAAGGTGTAGGTGAAATCAGTTGATAATGCCGAGTCTAGCCAACTGATAACAAAACGTAGACTAAGCGTAATGCAGCCATAAAGTAAATAATTCATCCTGAAAAGTAACATAGTGCAGCAAAACAGAGTCAAACCTAAAAATAAAGACAAATATGACCGCAGATTTTGAGATTGAATCGCTGCTTTTCGCTATGGAAAATAGGACTGTCAGGATAAAGTTCGATATAGTTCTGATAAATTTCTTGTTGTAGATTGGGGATAAAACGAGTCAGATATAAAAGCCAAACAAAGATACCCGTAAACCACCCAATAAGAAAATGGCTACATCATCATTGGATTACGGATCCCATATTAAAAATCGGCAGATCTGCCCACATCATAATAATACCGATTAAAACTACCAATGATGAGCATCATTAAAGGCTCTAAAAGTTGGGAAAAGTAAATCAATTTGATGATTGAGCTTTTCTTGATAGTTATCAACAATATGACATAACATCAACGCAAGTTTTCCACTTTTTCTCCAATCTGCAGCATTTGTTGTCTTCCATTGGGAAAAAGATGACTAACACTTTCTGAAAATGGATATTTACGAAACACTGTAAACATTGACCCACTTCTTGTTGTAGCAGAATCACCTTTTAAGGTACGTTGTGTTTGCCAGGTTTGTTGTTTTTGGGAGGAAGCTTCTATTTAACGCAGGCGTTAATGCCACTCGGATTGAAGCATTAATTGCAGGTTATGGCATTAAAAACTGATTAAACGAGAAAAGCCGAGGTATTGCAAATCGGCATGCGTAACTAGCGCATTCTTTTTGGTTTATGCCCAGAGGAATGTTTTAATGCGATCTTCAACATAAAAATAACGAAAAGTACAGACAATCATCACGCGATAAAATGATGTTGTAGGGTGGAGACATAGTTAATACGGCAGTTAATGTGGAGGCAATTCAGTGGAATTTTCACCTACATTTCAATATTGCATGGTACAGCGACGAGTAATAAAATCAACGTAAGTGAAAGCGAAATACCTAATACCATGGCAGCATAAAGCATAATGCAATTTGCGTTGAAGCGTTATGATGATTACGTTCGACGTTCTGCAATTTTAGTGCATACCTCTGCCAGTTTTCCTGTCATTTCTCCACTTGAGTACAGTTTCAGATCCTCTTGAAAGTTTAAATACTTTCCTTGTATTTCAAGCTTTTGTGAAAACGGAAGACCACTTTCAATTAACTCGAATTAAGGCAGCTAAAGCCACAGATGCAAACCCAATTGTGTGCAGTTGTCTTGCAAAATATGTAATGCATGAATGGACATGGCAGCAGGCAATGTAGCCAGTTGATTCAATAAGCACTCGATTTCTGCATTTTTCGGTTTCTGATTAAGTTGCCAATCTTGATGCAAGCGAATTTGACTAAAACCTTTTGCAAGTTAACAGAAATTGTGCGGCTTGTTTAGATTGAGCAACAAAAGGCTACCTTTTTGCCATTGTTGTCACTGATCATAGGCTTGGAAATAAAAGAGTTTTGCTTTTGCCATAGAGACTCCTATTTCTTTACCCACCACGTTGAATTTCATCAAGATCGGTGATGTTATCTTTTACTTTTTCTAACGCGCTTTGATAAAGTGAATCAGAAATCAGTTTGGTAACAGTTATTTTCACATTGTAAAGATTGATACACCCCCAATACGCCCTTGATACCCCTGATAGCTCGCAAGACTCACTAAAATGTTGACTGCACTTTAGACAACGTTTACGCACCAATCTCTGTGCGATAACTAATAAGAGACTATTTTTTCAATTTCATGAGATTGAATGCCTAGTTATTTGCAAGCGTGAAATTGCTGAGAGGGCATCGTTGGTATGTAAGGTCGAAAGCACTAAATGGCCGGTTTGAGCTGCTCTTATGTCATTAATGCACTTTCTTCATCTCCAATTTCACCAAGCATAATAATGTCAGGGTCTTGTCGTAAAAATGTACTGAAGTAATCGGCTAAAATCTAAACCAATTTGCACGTTACTTGAGTTTGAATGATGCCCTCCAATTCAATTTCAACGGATCTTCTGCAAATCATAATATGTTTATCTGGTGTGTTGAGCCATTGAAGTGCGGTATAAAGTGAATACTTTTTCCGCTTCCCTGTTGGTCCCAGTTACAAGAGGATTAAACCTGCGGTTGAGCTGAGTGCATGCTGAAATTGATTTTTGTTAGTTTGTCATGTCAAGTTCAGCAAAACTTAACTGAACAGGTTTATTTTGTTGCAATCGTAATACCGCTTTTTCCACAATGCTGGGCAGGCAGTGAAAGGCGAAATCTAAAATATCCGGAGAATGTCGTTTTGAATTGACATGGCCATCTTGTAGTGAGTTTCACTGATATCCAGTTTGGCTAAGGTTTTAAACGAGAAATCACACGATTGGCGAGTGATTTACTGATAATCGGCTGTGGTTGGGTACGCCATCAATACGTAAACGAGTTAAGAGCCCATTTGGTGAGTTTCTAAATGAATCTGAGGCGTGCGGGCGGTTTCAAAAATCCATTTAATAATGTGAACTGAGTTCATCTTCATTAGATAAATTAGCTGTGCTTTCGTCTTCTGAATGATGATAAAACGTCGTTTGCTCTTCTATTTGATTGGCTTTGAGTGCAAAGGGATTGTAAAAGTTGTTTGAGTTGGGCTGTTTCAAATAAAATCGGTTCAACTAATTTTCCACTTAAAAAGGCAAAGGTTTCACAAGCTGCAAGATTATTCAGCAGAATCTGCATGCCATAAAGTGGTGTTCGTCTTCTTTGGAGGGGCGCATAAGTAACAACAGCAAATGCATTTGCTGTTGGTTTGTTGCTAATATTGAGTGGCAGATGGTAAATCTCGCTATTTTTGCGATTCTGTGATAGGCCATGTTTCGCTATTTGGTGGGAGGCAGAAACCGCTGGAATAAACCATTGCTATGGCGAAGCAGTTGTCCAGGTGACACCTGATGAGGGTTGAGCCTGTCGCCGTTAAAGAGCAACTGATCATCAATGCGCCATTTCCTGTTACCGTAATCACCGATTTCGTGGTAATGGATTTAACATAGCCTTTGCAGTAGTGATGTCTGCTGCAATGCTATCGTGAACCACCAGAACAGTTTGTTGGGGCATTGGTGCTATAGACACACAACTCACATCAGATTTATAAGGTGCAGAAGCTTGCAACAATTCAAGGAGATGGCTGCTTTTTGGTATAATTTTGATAAGACGGAATGGCGATCGTCGCACGAATAGCAATAATCGCAATCACGATCATCAATTCAATTAACGTAAAAGCCTTTTATGTGAGGGTTTAGAAAAAGTCAGTTTCATTAAAATTAAATTTTCCTTTTGGTTTGAATATGCTCAGAATTTTGGCTGCAACATTGACATGTAAAAGGGAAAAGATGAAAGTAAAACTGTGACGCACTTCTTTTGCGATCGAGATCATAAAAATGAAATTTAATCGCAGAAAAACAGATGAATAAAGATAAAAATGGCTGGTTAAGCCAGACAAGAAAAAGTAATTTCACCACATTTTGATGAACGTCCTGATGTGGAGGATATTTCATTACTCGTCATTCATTCACATCAGGTTTGCCGCCAGAACAATTTGGTGGGGATATGTAGATGATTTTTCAAGGAAAACTCGATCCCTATCCATCCTTATTTTTGAAGATTTATCAATTTCATGTGTCAGCCCATTGCGATTAGCGGATGGCAAGAGTGACACAATATGTCGGTTTCGATGACAGAGCATGGCATGCGGGACTTTCTTGCTTTGAAGGTCGGGATAAATGCAATGATTTTGCGATTGGGATTGAGCTGAGGGCGGTAATAGAACAGCCTTTTACAGAGGAACAATACCAAGTGCTTGCGTGCATGACGATGATCATGCACTGCTTTTATCCGAAAATAACGCTCGATCGTATCGTTGGTCATTGCGATGTTCGCCACGTCGTGAGATCGATCCGGGTCAATATTTTGAGTGGGAACGCTGTTGCGTTAGTCAGTCTTGGATAAAAAGCCAATCACTAAAAATTTTGATTGAATGCTGAGTAAGATAATTTCTGTGAATAAACCTATCTTAATGAAATTAAAGAAAAATCTTTCTCTAAAATTGAAGCTAAAATGTTGAGAAGAGTTATGCAACACTCGCCATTTGATAATCACAGTTTTATCCGAAATATTGAATAACTCACAGTTGTTTCTTCACCAAGCAGGATACGTTTAAATTAAAAATGCTGGACTTTTGACCGCACTGACGAGAAAAGTGCGGTCATTTTCGGAAGGATTCTTTGATTAAAGGTTATGCAAAAATGAAAAATGAAGTATGAGCGATTTTTGATCTTTATACAGTTAAATTTAGATTGTCCAAGTGTTACCCACAGAGTTATCCACAGTAAGGTAAATATCCCATTCGGTTGATAGCGATTTGATGAAACAATCTGCAAATTATTTGTACAAAATTTAAGGTGAACGATAGTGATCGATTTTGTCTACCGTCAAATGTAAGCATTGTCATTTGTATATCGCAAAGGACAGGTGCTTTTAGGCTAAACAATACAGGCAGAAATTCGTGTAACGTTTCCACAGGGTGATTAATGATGAAAGTGCCGAACAAGCCTGTATCGTGAATTATATGAAGGGTTGGCTTACAACCCAAAGATGAAGTGCTTTATGCCTCTAAACATTGGTTGCGTTATAAGCTGCCGAAAAGATTGCTGCGTTATGACAGCAAACCCCATGTGTATAGGGCAAAGAGCAACGTTGGTTTTGTTGCAATTGGTGGGTGATGAAAAATATTAATATAGACACAACAAAATCACCGGAATTTGATGGTTGGCGTTGGGTGAGTTTTTGGTATCCGTACGTCAGGTTGTCCTTTAAGAAAGATGTTTACCGTAAAAGCGATGAAAGGTTTGCCCAAGCGATGTTGGCAACGACAAAACATTGCTTGAAAAATACGCAAAGCATGAGGTAAATAAACCTTATCATGGCTCGCGTAAAAATGCTTTTTCTAAATATCAAAAACGTCCATCTTATAAAGTCAAAGGGGGCAATAATGCTCACTTTTATCCTGCTTTGTTTTGTCGGGGCTATCGTTGGTTTTTCTTGCCGGATTATTTGGCATCGGTGGCGGATTGATTGTTATTGCCAACCTTGGTTTTATGTTGTGCCGATGATGGGCATTCCAGATCAAATGTTGATGTCCACAGCCTTAGGGACTTCATTTGCTACTATTGTGATTACTGGATTTTCTTCCGCACAGCGCCATCATAAACTGGGCAACATTGTGTGGAGTGCAGTGAAAGTACTCGCGCCGGTGATGATGATGACGGTATTTATCTCAGGTTTATTTATTGGCAAACTCGATCGTGATGTATCCGCTAAAATCTTTGCTTGTTTAGTCGTTTATTTAGCAGCAAAAATGGTCATTTCTATTAAGAAAAACACAGTAAATGCTAAGCCTTTAACAACACAATCTTCCGTTATTGGCGGTATCTTTGATTGGTATGGCATCAAGTGCAGCAGGCATTGGCGGCGGATGGTTTTATCGTACCCTTTGCAAACTCTCGCGGTTATCGATATGATCTATCGGTTCATCTTCGTTCTGTGGCGCGCTTCTTGGTTTATCTGGCATGTTAAGCTTTATGGTGAGCGGTTGGGGCAACCCTTCCATGCCGGATTATTCCTTAGGTTATATTTATTTACCCGCAGTGCTCGGTATTACGGCTCCCTCATTTTTCACTTCTGAAATTAGGGGCAACAGCGACATCAAAACTCCCTGTATCAACCTTGAAAAAGGCTTGCCTATGCTGATTACAATCGCAGTTGATATGTTTATGAAATAGAATGTTGTAATTTCAGAATTTTGATGCTCCACATTTTGATCGACTATTTTCACTTTTGGTGACAGCAATATTGGGCTGCGTTGGTGGCTTTAATGTATTTATTAGGCTTTTATCTTTGCTCGTTGGTTGGCCGTCGCGTAATCAGCCAAACAGTGGTTGGACTGTCGATCAAGTGTGATACGTTACTGCTTTTAATGACTTTTATAGGAACTGTTTTAGGGTGATGATGTTTTCTTCTATAACTTTGATCATTTTATGCAAGATCCGCTGTATTTATTCCGTGTTTGGGAAGGGAATGTCATTCCATGGTGGATTAATTAGGTGATTATCTCAATGATTTGGACCTCTATTCTCAAAAAGAAAGCTTTCTGGCAGACAGCAGATTTTATGGCGCCTATGATTCGCATTTGGTTTAGGGATGGGTCGAATTGTGTAACTCATCAATTTTAGAACTTTGGGGACGAGAAACGGATGTTCATGGGGCCATGATTTTCAAATGATCCATGATTATTACCACGCCATCCTTCACAGCTTTATGAGGCGTTCTTAGAAGGTTTGTGTTATTATTCTGAATGTCTTTCATTAAAAAGCCTCGCCCAGCAGGTTTCCGTGGCTGGATTATTCGTTGTTTGTTGCGGGATTTTTCCGTTTTGTCGTTGAATATGTTCGTGAGCCGGTAGATCTTTCTTAGGCATCATGACACGTGGTCAAGCCCTTTTGCTTACCGATGATTATTGGTGGCGGATTAAGATTGTGGCATGGACATTAATCGTGCAAAAATGCGGTTCATCAGTAAAGAGTTTTTATGAAACAATATTTAGATCTTTTGCCGACGCATTGTAAATGAAGGTGAGTGGGTTGCTAACGAGCGTGCTGGCAAAGCGTTGCCTTACTGTGATTAATGCTGATTTAGAATATGATGTTGCTAATAATCAATTCCCTTAATTACGACACGTGAAAAAGTTGTTGGAAAGCGGCGATTGCGGGATTTTTAGGTTATATCCGTGGTTATGATAATGCGGCAGACTTTCCGCAAAGCTTGGCACAAACATGGGATGCCAATGCCAATGAAATATGCCGCTTGACCAATCCACATCGTAAAGCACCGATGATATGGGCCGAGTTTATGGTGTGCAGAGGTAGAGCATGGCGTGAAGCGAATGGGCGAAACCATCGATCAACTCGTAAAATTGTGAACAATTTTAAGCCGAGGATGTGATGACCGGTGGTGAAATCCTGACTTTCTTCAATCCGGGTGAATTTGATCTGGGCTGTTTGCGTCCTTGCATGCACACTCATACTGCTCTTTTGAGTCGGCGATACATTGCACTTAACGAGCTACCAACGCTCTTGTGATGTGCCACTTGAGCTAAACTTCAATCAAATTCAGGTCTTTCACTTTTCCTTGCTTTGATGGCGCAAATTACCGGCAATAAACCGGGTAAGGCATATCATAAAATTGTAAAATGCGCATATTTATGAAGACCAACTTGAGTTAATGCGTGATGTGCGAATTAAAACGTGAACCATTCCCTTCACCACGATTGAAATTAATCCTGATATTAAAACCCTTGAAGATCTTGAAACTTGGGTAACGATGGATGATTTCAAGGTGGTGGGTTATCAATCTACGAACAAATCAAGTATCCTTTCTCCAGTTTGAGGCATTCAAAGTGCGGTCAGATTTAGACGAGAAATTTATGCAACACGCCCTGATGCTTGCTGATCGTGCAGAGCACTCGGCGATTCCTGTCAGGGGCGGTGTTGGTGGATGATGAAGAAATATTCTCGGTGAAGGCTGGAATTTATCTATCATTGAAAAATGATCCGACCGCTCATGCTGGAAATTGTTGCATTGCGTAATGCCGCACTACATATTCAAAATTATCGTCTGCTCAATACCACACTCTATGTCAGCCAGGCCTTGCACTATGTGCAGGTGCGATTTTTACATAGCCGGATTAAACGATTAGTCTTCGGTGCGTCAGATTATAAAACAGGAGCTGTGGGTTCTCGTTTCCACTTCTTTGATGATTATAAAATGAATCACACATTAGAAATTACCTCTGGCGTGTTGGCGAAAAGTGCGGTCAGAAATGAGTGATTTTTCAAAAAGAGACGAAGAGCAGAAAAAGGAAGAAAAAGCAGGAAAAATCTCCCGCTTGATGTTGAGCCACAATCTTAAACTTGCCAATCAATTTCAATTAAACCATGTTGTTGTAAGTATTCGTTGGTTTTTGAAAAAGTGATGGCATCCTAGAAAACCACGATGTGCAGAAAGAGGCGAAGGGTGCGGGGCAGTTAAAACATAATGACGATTGCGATCAATAAATTGTCCTTTTTTCTGTGCATGACTTCCCCAAAGTAAAAATACTACTTTTTCACGGTGTTCATTAAGTGCCGCAATTACTTGGTCTGTGAAGATTTCCCAGCCAAATTTAGCGTGTGAATGTGCCATACCGCGCTCTACAGTTAGCACAGTGTTAAGCAGTAGTACACCTTGCTCCGCCCATTTCACCAAGTAGCCATGATTTGGCATTTGAAAGCCAGGAATGTCGTTAGCCAATTCTTTATACATATTCAGTAGAGAAGGCGGAATAGCGACTTCGGGTTTTACCGAAAAAGCTAAACCGTGTGCTTGATTTGGGCCATGGTAGGGATCCTGTCCTAAAATGACGACTTTCACCTCATCAAATGCCGTATATTTAAACGCGTTAAACACTTCGTCTTGTGGTGGGTAAATGGTTTTCGGCTAGTCGCTCTTGATGAACTTGTTGTAGAATGTGTTTAAAAGTAAGGTTTTTCTTTCTCTTGACCGATAACATCTGTCCAAGTTTTCATTCTGTATTTCCTTATTGGATAAAGCTTGGAACATTATAAATGAAATTACTTAGAAAAGCTTTTACCTGCAGTTATGTTAATATTTTGTTAGAGTCTTAGCAAAGTGTTGAGGCCTTTGCGTGATAAAAACTTTAATCTGAGATCAATTTTTTAAAAATTAGTCAGAGAACCTGTTTTTAGGTCAAAATTAATTGAATTCTTCAAATAGTTTGATAAAATTTGCATCAGTTTCAATAAATATACAAACGCCAAATTAGGAGGCTCTTTATGATCAAAGGTATTCAAATTACTCAAGCAGCAAATGACAATCTTTTAAACTCATTCTGGTTATTAGACGGCATGAAGCTCGTTGCTTATGTGCAAAAGCTGAATTCGCAGAAGACCAAGTAGTAGCAGTAAGCGAATTAGGTCAAATCGAATATCGTGAATTACCAGTAAACGTAGCACCAACTGTTAAAGTTGAAGTGTGGTCAACACTAAACGTAAACGTATTACGTCGTGAAACGTTAGAAGATGCAGTAAACAACCCGGATAAATACCCACAATTAACTATCCGTGTTTCTGGTTACGCAGTACGTTTTCAACTCTTTAACACCAGAACAACAACGCGACGTTATTACTCGTACTTTCACTGAAAAGCCTATAATTTCAGTTTGAATAAAGAAACCCCAGTAATTCGGGGTTTTGTTTTTATCTAAAAGGTTTGAAAATTTGACCGCACTTTTTCCCTTTCATCCCTAGCGATTTCGATGCTTTTTCAGGTACAATCCGCCAGTTAAATTTAATGATTTTTGAGAAAAGCTAATCTATTTATGAAGAATATTCGCAACTTTTCTATTGTGCCCATATTGACCACGGTAAATCGACCCTTTCTGATCGATTAATTCAGACCCTGTGGGGGCCTTTCGGATCGTGAAATGGAAGCGCAAGTGTTGGATTCCATGGATCTTGAGCGTGAGCGCGGTATTACCGATTAAAGCGCAGAGTGTAACTTTTAAATTATCAAGCCAAAGACGGAGAAACATACCAATTAAACTTTATCGATACACCAGGACACGTGGACTTCTCTTATGAAGTGTCGCGTTCTCTTGCGGCTTGTGAAGGGGCATTGTTAGTTGTGGATGCAGGACAAGGCGTAGAAGCTCAAACCTTGGCAAACTGCTATACCGCCATTGAAATGGATTTAGAAGTCGTGCCGATTTTGAATAAAATCGACTTACCGGCAACGGATCCTGAACGTGTTGCAGAAAATTGAAGACATCGTGGGTATTGATGCGATGGAAGCGGTACGTTGTTCGGCTAAAACCGGTGTGGGTATCGAAGATGTATTAGAAGAAATTGTTGCGAAAATCCCCGCACCAGAAGGTGATCCTGATGAACCATTACAAGCATTGATTATTGACTCTTGGTTCGATAACTATTTAGGCGTGGTATCATTAGTTCGTATTAAAAATGGTGTGTTGCGTAAAGGTGATAAAATCAAAGTAATGTCCACTGGACAGGCTTACAACGTTGATCGTTTAGGGATTTTTACGCCAAAACAAGTGGATACGACCGTATTAAATACCGGTGAAGTGGGTTGGGTTGTTTGTGCAATTAAAGATATTTTAGGAGCACCAGTAGGGGATACCTTAACGCATCAGCATAATCCTGCAAGCCATGTATTGCCAGGCTTTAAGAAAGTAAAACCGCAGGTTTATGCAGGTTTATTCCCAGTGAGCTCTGACGATTATGAAGCTTTCCGTGATGCGTTGGGTAAATTAAGCCTAAACGATGCGTCACTTTTCTATGAACCAGAGAATTCAACCGCTTTGGGTTTTTGGTTTCCGTTGTGGTTTCTTGGGGGGCTTTTACACATGGAGATCATTCAAGAGCGTTTAGAGCGTGAATACGATCTTGATTTGATTACCACAGCGCCAACTGTAATTTATGAAGTTGAAATGACGAGTGGTGAAGTGGTTTATGTGGACAGTCCAGCGAAATTACCGCCATTGAATAATATTTCAGAAATTCGCGAGCCTATTGCAGAATGTAATATGTTGGTACCACAGGAATTCTTAGGTAACGTAATTACCCTTTGTGTGGAAAAACGTGGCGTACAGACCAATATGGTGTATCACGGTAACCAAATTGCGTTAACTTATGAAATCCCAATGGGCGAAGTGGTATTAGATTTCTTCGATCGCTTGAAATCGACATCTCGCGGTTATGCCTCTTTGGATTATGGTTTCAAACGTTTCCAAGCGGCGGATATGGTGCGCGTGGATATCATGATCAACGGTGATCGTGTTGATGCGTTAGCATTAATTGTTCACAAAGATAATGCTCCTTATCGTGGTCGTGAGTTGAGTTGATGCGTGAGCTTATTCCACGTCAACAATTTGATATAGCGATCCAAGCCGCGATTGGTAACCACATTATTGCGCGCTCAACCGTAAAACAATTACGTAAAAACGTATTAGCAAAATGTTATGGTGGTGACGTGAGCCGTAAGGAAAAACTCTTACAGAAACAGAAAGAGGGTAAAAAACGAATGAAGTCTTTAGGTAACGTGGAAGTACCGCAAGAGCGTTTTTAGCGATCTTACATGTAGGTAAGATAAATAGGAAAAGTAGAGTAATGTCGAATGTATTTTTATTCTGTTGTAGCCGTGGGATTTGCTGGTTGGAAAGCGTTAGATCATTTCCAGCTGCCTCAACACATTCAGTATTTTATTGCTGATTTTGACCGCTACTGGCATTTTATGGTGCTATCACCGTTTCGCGTGATGCCGAGACGTCGTCGTCAAATCGCACGAACAGAGAACAACGTTCGGGCAAAGCGTTAACGGATGAAGAAAAAGCAAAAATTGGAGCCAATTTCAGAAGGCTCGAATTTATTTCTTCACTTTTCCCTGTGTTATCTGTGGTATTCCTTGTACGCTCATTTATTTTTGAGCCGTTTCAAATTCCATCAGGATCAATGGAAGCAACATGCGCGTAGGGATTTTCTTGTCGTTAATAAATATACTTATGGTATCAAAGACCCCATTTTCCAAAATACGATTATTGAAGGTGATAAACCGGAACGTGGTGATGTAATTGTGTTTAAAGCACCAGAGCAAGCGTTACTTCGTACAAGCTTAGGGGCAACGCGAGCAGCGTATGCGGAAAACCTTGCATTAACGTCTAAAGATAATATGTCAGGTGTGGATTACATTAAACGTATTGTGGGTAAAAGGTGGCGATCGCATTATCCTGATGTTGAGCGCTTTAACAATTGTGCATGGCAAAGATGGCAAACCGTGTGAAATAGACTGCCAAGCAAAAGTATTTGAATATAAACAAGAACCCACAAATCCAGCATTCCCAACTCAAGTGGAATATCTGGAAATCGGCGATGTGACACATAAGATTTTAGTCGAGCCAATGCGCCGTTATTCTGGTATTGAATTCTATCCACAAGAAGGCTTTTGCCTGCTGCAGAATGGATTGTGCCTGAAGGGCAATATTTTTGTAATGGTGATAACCGTGATCATAGTGATGACAGCCGTTTTTGAGGGATTTGTACCGGAAAAAAATATCGTGGGTAAAGCCACTTATATTTGGATGAGTTTGAAAAAAGAACCAAATGAGTGGCCAACAGGCTTCCGTTTCGACCGTTTCTTTACAAAAATTAATTAATATGAATCATTTTGAGATCGATTAGAACGAAAAATTGGTTATCAATTTTTCCGATCTAAAAACTGCTTAAAATTGGCACTGACACACCGCAGTGCCTCCACTCAACATAATGAACGCCTAGGAATTCCTAGGCGATTCGATTCTCAATTATGTCATCGCGGATGCGCTTTATCATCAATTTCCTCGTTGTAATGAAGGTGAACTTAGCCGTATGCGCGCAACATTAGTGCGTGAGCCGACACTGGCAATGATTGCCCGAAATTTCTGAGCTTGGGATTATATGTCCTTAGGCTCTGGTGAGCTGAAAAAGCGGGGGCTTTCGCTGAGAATCTATTTTAGCTGATTGTGTTGAAGCGGTAGTGGCGCAATGGCATTGGATTCAAGCTTTGATAAAGCGGCAGATATTGTGCGTAGTTGGTATAAAGCCTTATTGGCTGAAATTAAGCCTGGCGATAACCAAAAAGATGCCAAAACGCGTTTACAAGAGTATTTACAAGGTAAGCATTTTCGCCCTGCCAGCTTATGAGTGATTAAAATTGAAGGGGAAGCTCATTGCCAAACCTTCACCGTGGAATGTACGGTAAAAACGTACCAAATATTGACCGCACTTTTTATTGCAAAAGGTTCTAGCCGCCGTAAAGCAGAACAAGCGGCCGCAGAACAAATTTTAAAAATATTGAAAATCAAAATGACCGAATTAAATCAGAACAAAGAGACCTATTGTGGTTTTATTGCCATTGTAGGCCGCCCAAATGTAGGGAAATCCACCCTGTTAAACAAAATTTTGGGTCATCTCGATTACTTCCGCAGGCGCAAACCACGCGTCACCGTAGTGTGGGAATTAAAACGGAAGGCATCTACCAAGAAAATTTATGTAGATACGCCGGGACTTCATATCGAAGAAAAACGCGCGATTAACCGTTTAATGAACCGCGCAGCAAGTTCAGCGATCGGGGATGTGGATCTCATTATTTTTGTCGTGGATGGCACACATTGGAATGCTGATGATGAAATGGTATTAAACAAATTACGCTAATGCCGAAAGCGCCTGTATCGCTACGCATCAACAAAGTTGATAACGTCAAGAATAAAGATGATTTGTCGCCATTTATTACTGATTTAGGCGGTAAGTTTGATTTCGCGCACATTGTGCCGATTTCTGCACAACGTGGTAATAATGTGCATCAATTGAGAAAATTGTTCGTCGTCCTTACGTAAAGGCGTTCATCACTTCCCTGAAGATTACGTGACCGATCGTTTGCACAACGTTTTTATGGCGTCAGAAAGTATCCGTGAAAAACTGATGCGTTTCACAGGGGAAGTACCTTATTCGGTAACGGTTGAAATTGAACAATTCAAAAGTAAATGAGGCGTGGTACTTACGAGATTAATGGCTTTGATTTTTAGTTGAGCGTGAAGGTCAAAAGAAAAATGGTGATTGGTGCTCAAGGACAAAAATTAAAACCATTGGTATGGAAGCACGTGCTGACATGGAACAGCTTATTTGATAATAAAGTACATCTAGAACTTTGGGTCAAAGTAAGTCTGGTTGGGCGGACGATGAACGCGCCTTAAGAAGTTTGGGGTATATGGACGAATAAAAACTTGAGTAGTACTCTATACTATTCTTATGTAGCGAAATTTTATGTTTTACTAATAAAAACAAGGAGATGGTAGATGAGTATCTATGCCTTAAAACCCAAATTTCAGAATTTGCTTAGCCTTTAGTTAGGCAATTAGCAGCAAAAGGCGGTAACAGCAAATCAAGTTACGCTAATTGCTTGCTTTTTCAATTTTATTAAGGTGTGGTTCTCACTATTTCTCCGACATTCCACTCTTTTTCTTCCTTATTCCTATTTGGTTGTTTTTGCGTATGGCGTTAAATGCTGTTGATGGCATGCTAGCACGTGAATTTAATCAGTCGATTAGGGGGTTATCTTAATGAAATTACGGATGTTGTCTCTGATGCAGCACTTTACTTTCCTTTTGCTTTTGTATGCGCCTTTTTGATGGCGTTCAAATCTCAGTATTGTTGGCTTGCCGCGTTGAGTGAGTTATGTGGCATTTTAGGTCAAGTTCAAGGCAAAAACGCGTCGTTATGATGGTCCAATGGGTAAAAGCGATCGTGCGTTTGTGTTTGGTGTACTCGGTTTACTCTATGCGGTGAATGCAGCTTTGCATTCACTTTTTCTGGTGGGTAGCGAATATTCTGATTATCTTGCTCATCGTGACTTGTATTAAGCGAGTAAAAAATGGATTAGCGGAAGTGGCAGAGTAATAGGAGTAAATATGATCGCGGAGATTAATCGATTTTTATTGTGTCGTTTTGCCTCTTTTATTACAGGTGTTCGACCTCAAGCAGCGATTGCTGAACAATCTTCAGAGGGCATCGTGTCTATTTTCTGCTAATCATAACAGCCATGGTGATTTCATCTTACTTTGGGATTTCATTACCTTATGGTGAAAACAAACGCGTCCCTGTTGCAGGCAAAGATTATTGGACGAAAGGCGCAATTCGTCGTTTTTCTAGCCAATAAAAGTGTTTAATATGTTGCTTATTGAGCGTAATAGCCAAGATCCACAAGCGGCAATACGACAAATGACGGAAGCATTGGAGAATGATTCACTTATTCTTTTTCCCTGAAAGGAACCCGTAAAACGGATGATGATTTGCCTCTTCAACCCTTTTAAAAGTGGATTGTATTATCTAGCAAAAGAAAAATCTTGATTGTGAATTTGTCCCTGTTTGGATTAGTAGTATGAATAATGTTTTACCAAAAAGGCTTTATTTTACCAAATCCCGTTGATATGTGATCTTTATGTAGGTGAACCATTAAAGCTTGGGACAGATGAGACTAAAGGTGAGTTTTTAACACGCGCTCAATCGGCATTATTAAGTTTAAACATCAGTGAAAAAGGCAAATCTTAGGAGTAATGATGACAGAAATATGGCAACTCTTCGGTGGTTTATTTATCGCCTGTAATTTTTGCTTCCACAGTGGGATATGTTTTTAAAACGCAGAGCGGGTGTGGATACCCCTAATAGTGTCATTGATAATCTAAATGCACGCATCAATGCTTGGTGGGTGATGATTGGAATTATCTTTTATTGCAAGCTTATTGAGCTTTTATGGCGTGATCGTACTCTTTTTGATTATTTCATTTATGGGATTGCGTGAGTTTCTTTCTCTATTGAATATTCGTCGAGGCGATCATCTTGCACTCGCAGCCTGTTTTTATGTGATCTTGCCATTGCAATATTTTTTAGTCGCCATTGATTGGTTTAGTATGTTTACTATCTTCATTCCAGTATATGGCTTCTTATTTTTACCGATTCTTTCAGCATTACTGGGTGACCCTGCGAATTTCTTGAGATCGTTCTACGAAAAATTCAATGGGCATTGATGATTAGCGTATTCTGTATTTCACATATTCCGGCTTTACTGACACTTGATATCTCAGGTTATGAAGGAAAAAATCTTCTATTAATGATTTTCTTAATCTTGGTGGTACAGTCTAGCGATGTGTTGCAATATGTTTGGGGTAAACTCTTCGGCAAACATAAAATTGCGCCAACCTTATCCCCATCCAAAACAGTAGAAGGCTTTGTTGGCGGTGTATTAAGTGCAAGTTTATTAGGTATGCTACTTCATTGGATGACACCATTTAATGCATGGCAGGCGTTTTTAATGAGTATGTTAATTTGCCTAATGGGATTCTTAGGTGGACTCGTGATGTCAGCAATGAAACGCAGTATGGGCGTGAAAGACTGGGGGAATATGATCAGCGGTCATGGCGGTATTTTAGATCGTATGGATTCGCTTTGTTTCTCAGCACCAATTTTCTTCCATGTTGTGCGTTATTTCTGGGCTTAGTCATAAATCATAAAATAAAAAAAGAGCGGTTAATTAACCGCTCTTTTTTATTATTGCTGATAAGTTTCTAAGAACTCGAGCCAGTTTGCCAATCGCTTCTTCTAATTGGCCAGCATAAGGGAGAGTCACCACACGGGAAGTGATCAGGCGAGTGCCAGTTAAAGCCTTTACCATGTACTAAAGCACTTTCTCTTTGCGTAGTAAATCGAGTACAAATTTTTCATCACTATGAATGTTGAATTTTTTGATGTCGAGTTTCGGGAACATATACATTGCCCCCATTGGTTTTACGCAGCTAACACCAGGGATTTGAGTGAGCAACTCGTAGGCTTTATTACGTTGTTCAAGTAAACGACCGCCAGGTTGAATAAATTCATTAATGCTTTGATAGCCACCTAATGCGGTTTGAATCGCGTGCTGCATTGGTACGTTTGCACATAAACGCATGGACGCCAGCATATCCAAGCCTTCAATATAGCCTTTTGCGTGTTGTTTTGGCCCATTTAAAATCATCCAACCTTGACGGAAACCTGCAACACGATACGCTTTTGATAAACCATTGAATGTAATTGTTAATACATCTGGTGCAAGGGCGGCGATATGATGGTGGACAGCACCATCGTAGAGAATTTTGTCATAAATTTCATCCGCAAAAATAATCAGATTATTTTCACGTGCTAGCTTCGATAATTTCTTCGAGTAATGCTTTACTGTATGCTGCACCAGTCGGGTTATTTGGGTTGATCACCACGATAGCTTTAGTTTTGGCATTGACTTTCGCGCGAATATCATCAATAGCAGGGAACCAGCCCGCTTCTTCATCACATAAATAATGTACCGCTTTTCCGCCAGAAAGCGTCACCGCAGCTGTCCATAACGGATAATCTGGCATTGGGACTAATACCTCATCGCCATCATTGAGAAGGGCTTGCATGGACATGGTAATCAATTCAGATACACCATTCCCGATGTAGCACATCGTTTACCGTTGAATCATGAATGCCTTTGGATTAGTAGTATTGCGATAGCTTTACGTGCGGAATACAAACCTTGGAATCGCAATAACCTTTGTGCAGATGGTAGGTTGCGGATCGACATCGACTAAAAATTTCATCTGGCGCTTCGAAGCCAAATGGGGCCGGGTTACCGATATTCAGTTTTAAGATTTTTGTTGCCTTTCTTTCTTCTAGGCGTAAAAAGCTTCTTTGTGAACCGGTCCGCGAATATCGTAGCAAAAACGTGTTCTAATTTGTCTGATTTTTGAAATGAGCGCATTAATAACATCCTATGATAATTGGATTTTCATTCAAAAAGTTATGTCTAATTTACGCTTAAATTCTTATCTTGAAAAGATTTAATAAAAATTTTTGAAAGTATTAAAGTGCGGTATGAATATGGGCTAATTTTTCGTGTATTTTATTATTTTTCATGGGCCCTTTAGAACAAGCTAAATCTGCGCTAATTCGCCAATTTGACGCTTTGGCGACAACGGATCAGCAAGCATCGATTGTACATCTTCAAACGAAGGTGGAATCGGATGTTGATCTTTGGCGTGGATGAAAGGGCGAGTCAGTCTATCCGCAATTTTATTTGCGTTTTTCGTGATGAAGTTAAAAACCGTCTGCCGTGGGTAAAGTGCGGTCATTTTCAGATATGAATTTGGCACAGCAATTTATTCAAGACATGATTTTCCTTTAGTGGGCGGTTTACAGTTCAAGGTGAAAGTCAGTTTATTTTTGCCGCAAGTTTTTAATTGAGCAGCAAAATGGTGAGACAGTAGTTTCTGTTTTTGTTGAGAAACAAATAAGCTTGATTCAGCAAAAAGTGGTTCTAAATTCATTTGAAAAACGACCGCACTTCTACCGCTCAATCAATTAACCATCGAAAAAGCGTAGAGCCAAAAGCGAATCAAAAACACGTGGTGTGATTGGGTCAATCAAGCACTCACTCGAATTCGACAAGGGAATTAACCAAGCTCGTCTTAGCAAATGAAACGGTATTTCGTATTCGAGGTGAGTTAAACGGAAAAGATTTTCTTGCTGAAAGCCAAGCCAAAAATAGCGGTTGTTACCATTTTTCTATGGGCAGATAACGCTCAAAACTGTTTTGTGGGCTCAACACCAGAACGCCTGTTTGCACGAGATGATCGCCAGTTATTTACGGGAGGCCCTTGCGGGCACTGCGCCTGTTAGTAATAATCCGAGTGAAAACGATGAACGTGCGAATTGGCTGTTAAATGATGAAAAAAATCTCAATGAAAACTGGTTGGTAGTTGAGGATATTTCACAAAATATCAGTCACTTAGTGGAACAAATTACTGTTGATGATGTCGCATTAAAGTCATTACGCAAAAGTGCAGCATTTGATTCGAAAAATGCAAGCAAAATTGACCGCACTTTGTACGGATGCCGATTTGCTGAAAGCGATCCATCCAACGGCTGCAGTGTCAGGCTTACCGCAACAACAAGCAGAAAGCGCTGGCTGAAGTGAAACCTTTGATCGTCGTTGGTATGCTGGTACATTAGGCGTGATGAGCCAAAATCTCTCTGAATTTTGTGTCACCATTCGTTCGGCTTTTATTGAAGAAAACCAAGTGCGTGTATTTGCTGGAGCCGGTATTGTAGAAGGCTCACAACCTGTAGAAGAGTGGTTGGAAATTGAACGTAAAAGCGGCAGGGCTCATTTCCCTGTTTGCAGAGAATAACGGAGAATAAGAAGAATGTCTGTAGCGTATTTAATCGTTGTTGGTCAAAGGTGATCTTAGAAACCTTGGTTCGCCAAGGGGTTAGTCACTTTTGTATTGCGCCAGGTTCACGATCAACACCTTTAACGCTAGAAGCTGTGCGTTTACAAAATGCCTCTCGAGCAACTTGTCATAGTCACTTTGATGAACGTGGCTTAGGCTTTTTTGCCTTGGGTATTGCAAAATCTACGCAAGCGCCTGTTGCTGTGATTGTGACCTCAGGGACTGCGGCAGCAAATTTATATCCAGCGATTGATGAGCTCGCCAAACAGGCGTGAATTTAATTATTCTTACCGCTGATCGTCCACCTGAATTATGGGAATGTGGTGCGAATCAAGCGATCGTGCAACAAAAATATGTTTGCAGATTATCCAGTAGCAAGCGTGGATCTACCGAAACCTCAAGCAGATTATGCGGCGAAATGGTTAATTTCTACGTTAGAGCAAGCTTGCTATAAACAAAAAAACAACAAGCCGGCGTGGTGATATCAATGTGCCTTTTTGCTGAGCCACTTTATAATGCGCAAGAGCAGAAATTGACTGGTCATCCATGGTTAATGCCAATTCAACGTTGGTTAAGCCAGCCTAAAAATTGGGTTGATCATCAACCATTACAGCAAGAAGTGTTGATGCACGAGAATTGGGATAGCTGGCGTACGAAACGTGGTGTGATTGTCGCAGGGCATTAACCCCTGAACAAGCAATGGGGCATTAACTCATGGGCAAATACCATGGGGTGGATTTTTGCTTACGGATATTCAATCAGGTGTTGAGCACTCATGCCTTATGCGGATATTTGGCTGGCAAACCAAACAGTGAAGCAAAATTACTTCAAAGCTGATATTGTGATTCAATTTGGCTCTCGCTTTATCAGTAAACGGATTAACCAATTCTTAGCGGAATTCCAAGGTGAATTTTTGGGTGGTGGAGCAAAGTCAAAAATGCAGTTGATCCCAACTCACCATACGCAAACTCGCTTTAACGCAAAAAGCGCATCATTGGTTGCGTGCACATCCCGCCATTGCGTCAAAAAGCCTTGGTTGCTCGAACCGCTTGCGCTTTCAAAATTCTGTGCAACTTTTATCGAACAACAAGTCGGTGGCAATCTAAATGAAGCCTCATTAGCACATCATATTGAGCGTGTTTTACCTTACAACGGTATTTTGTTCTTAGGAAATAGCCTTTTTGTGCGCTTGGTTGATGCGTTAACGAAATTGCCAGAAGGTTATCCAATTTTCACCAACCGTGGTGCAAGCGGAATTGACGGTTTATTAGCAACCGCTGCGGGTATTGGTATTGGTTCGAATCAACCTGTAGTGGCGATGATTGGCGATACATCCACGCTTTATGATTTGAACTCTTTAGCATTATTTAAGAACGTGACTCAACCAACCATTATTTTTGTAATCAACAATAATGGTGGCGCGATCTTTGATATGTTGCCAGTTGATGAAGAGGTAAAAGAACAATTCTATCGCTTGCCACATAATGGTGATTTCTCACAAATTGCGAATATGTTTGGCTTGAAATACGCCTTACCTTACACTTGGGCGGATTTAAGCGCGGTATTGAAACAGGCTTACACACGTCGCCGTGCTACGCTCATTGAGATAAAAACGAACCCTAGCGATGGCAGTGCAACTTATAAGCGCTTGATTGAACAAATCAGCCACGCCGTTATTGGTGAATAATTTCTTTCCCCTCTTATATACAGGGGATTTCTTTATATGGCATATATGATGAATCTTGTTTTTCTCCACGACTACTTAGGTACGAAAATCAGACTGGCAAAAAGTCATCGAAAAATCTACCGCACTTTCGTTGTCTCTCTCTCGATTTACCGTTTCATGGCGAGAATAAAGCTGTAGCGGTTGAAGATTTTGAACAAACCGCTCAATTTCTTGAAAAACAAATACAACATCTCATAAAAGATGAACCTTATATCTTAATCGGTTATTCACTTGGTGGACGAATCGCACAATATTATGCACTGCATGCTCAAGTGCAAAGAGGCAATTTACAAGCAGTGATTTTAGAAGGCGCGAATTTAGGGTTTGCAGTCTGAGCAAGAAAAAAACAAAGCCGTTTAGTTAATGACAAAATGTGGGCTGAGCGTTTTTCCATGAAAAAGCCTGAAACCGTGTTAGAAGATTGGTATCAAACAGCCTGTGTTTTCCCATTTAAATGAACAGCAACGTAAGTCGTTAATTGAAAAGCGAAAAAGCCAATTGTAGGGGCAAATATTGGTAAGATATTATTAGCAACGAGCCTTGCTAAAGCAGCCTGATTTTCGAGAGAAAGTGCGGTCAAGTTTGCTGCCATTTTTCTATTTTTTTGTGGTGAACAAGATCAGAAGTTTCCGTCAAATGGCAGAGGATAATCAACGAGTTTAACGCTTATCCCTCATACTGGGACACAATGCTCATTTAGAAAATTCGACATATTTTGCATTGAAGATATCGTTTTAAAAATCGCTAATCCTTAAGTCCTAAATCAACAAAAAGCTGATGCGTGAAACATCAGCTTTTTGTCTTTTAAATGTAGAGGAGGTTAACTTTTCAGCAATCCCCATCGCACAAACGGCAGCCGAACTCCATGCCCATTGAAAGTTATAACCACCTAACCCAGCCGACAACATCCAACACTTCACCGATAAAATAGAGACCTTTAATCTTTGTGGCTTCCATGGTTTTTAGATGAAATCTCAGGAGTATCAACGCCACCCATTGTGACTTCAGCCGTGCGGTAGCCCTCAGTGCCATTAGGAATGAATTGCCAATTGTGGATTAAATTCTCTAAATTTTCTAACTGCACTTTACTTAAGTTCGCGATCACTTCATCTTGAATCAAGCCTTTGTTCTAACCAAAAGCTCGACTAATTTCTTCGGCAATAAAGCGACTTAATACGGTCTTTTAAGCTGCAATTTTCGGGTGAAGATTGACGCATTTCATCCAGGTGATGACGAATATCTCTATAAGGGCAATAAATCTAAATGAATGCTTTCACCCGGTTGCCAATAATTGGAAATTTGCAAAATGGCGGGACCAGATAAACCACGATGGGTGAATAGCATTTGATGAGTAAAGGTTTTGTGCTGATTCGTCGCCGCGACATCTAATGAAACGCCAGAGAGTGCCGAGTAGAAATTTTTCACTTTCTCGCCATGTGAATGGCACAAGGCTTGCACGCGGAGGAATCACATTTAATCCAAACTGTTCTGCAATTTGATAGCCAAAAGGTGAGGCGCCTAAAGCCAGGCATAGAGAGCCCACCCGTGGCAATAATCAAATTCTGGCATTGCCATTCAACCGCATTTACCTTTAATTTAAACCGCACTTTTAGGGGTCAGTTTTCAACGGCTTCGATATCACTCACTTCGCTGCGTAGTTGAATGTTAACACCGTATTTGTCACATTCGGTTCCGAGCATCTTCACAATATCTTCTGCACCGTTATCACAAAATAACTGACCCTAATTCTTTTTCGTGGTAAGGAATGCCATACTCAGCGACTAAAGCAATAAAATCCCATTGTGTATAACGTTTTAAGGCGGATTTGACGAAGTGTTTGTTCTGGCTGATATAACGGCCAGACGTAATTTCCATATTGGTGAAATTACAGAATCCACCGCCAGACATTAAAAATTTTTTCGGCCAATTTTTCTTACCATTATCAAAAATAGTGGCTTGTTTGCCCAGTTTGCCTAACTGGGCGGCACAAAATAAGCCGGCAGCACCGGCTCCAATAATGATATTTTCTGAATAGCGACTCATAATTTATTGTGATACTTGCCCTTTTTCAAAATAGTCTATCATTTTGATTCGTTGGATGACAGTACGGCGATCCACGGCAGAATTGCCAGAATCCAATAATTGCTGCCAATAGGCTTTTGGCTTTGTTTCAGCTTCATGATTTTTAAAGGCTTCAGTCGCTAATAAGGTGAGGACTGAAATTTCATGTTTATCCTGTTTTAACGCTTCATCCATTATTTGCTGGATTTGTGGTGTGATATTTTGACCTGCTTGATAATAAAGTGCGGTCGCTTTTAGGCCTAAAATCGCGGGAGTTGTGCCTGAAATTTTTTCTGCATTGCTATAGGCGATGAGGCATGATCAAATTCATCATTTTGCATATAGGCATCACCTAGCTGAGCCCAAAGCTCAGGATTATTTCACATCTTCTCGAATTTTTATTTTTGAATTTTTGAGCACCATATCTTCTTTTTGATGCACCATTGATGTATCTGCTTTTTGTTGGCAAGCTCAACCATCTCTTTTTCGCCTTGTTGAACGCGCTCAAAACGATCAAGGGAGAAGTAATAACTTAAAGGAAGAATCAATAAGATTGCAAAGACCCAAATCGCGGATTTGGTTTCAAATTTGACCGCACTTTTTCTTCTTTAGGGTCAGTATGAGGTTGATTTTTCGAGTTGTTTTGGCTATCTTCTGATTTTTGAGTGAAAACAAAAATCAATGCAAAAGCCCCAATTAATAACAAAATAGGCAATAGCCAGAGTAGTGCCGTATTCCATTGGAAAGGTGGCTTTATAGTTCACGAAATTACCGAAACGATCTGTCATTGTGTCGATAATTTGCTGATTCGATTTTCCTTCATCCACCATTTTATAGACTTCAATACGTAAGTCATAAGCAATTGGTGAATTAGACTCAACTAAGTTTTGATTCTGACATTGTGGGCAACGTAAGGATTTTTGCCAGCTCAACAGCACGAGTACGATCGGCTTGGTTTTTAAACGCATAGGTGTCGACCATTTCTGCGTGAGCAAAAAGGGCGAAAACGTCGGTAAAAGTGCGGTCAGAAATCGGGTTAATTTTTCATTTTACTTTTTAGTTAATTCATCAAGTTTTGGTTTAATCTCAGTGAGCCATGTTTCTCTATCCATATAGCCAGAATGACGATAACGGATCATGCCGTGCTCATCGACAACATAGGTTTCTGGTGCACCATCTACGCCCAATTGCATCGCAAATTCACCACGGCTATCGTCAATAGTGAGTATAAATGGATTGCCCATGCGCTCTAGCATCGCAATGCCGTTTTGAGGTTTGTCACGATAATCGATGCCCACAATGGGTACTTCTTTTGAAATTTCCATCAAAAGAGGGTGTTCCTGTTGGCAATAGCCACACCAACTTCCCCACACATTAAGCAGAAAAGGTTTTCTGGAAAAATCTCGGGCTGACATTTGACTCGGTTCAAGCAAATTTGCTTGATAGAATTCCGCACAGGGCTTTATCAATGAGTGCAGAGGCAATTTGTTTTTGGATCTTTGTAAACCAACAAAAAGCAGTAAGCAAACACTCAATAACAAAAATCAGTGGTAAAAACAAAATAAACTTTTTATTCATCACGTTTCTCTTCAAATTGATGGCTGAACATAATGCGCCAAGTGCCATTAAAATGCCTCCCGAGCCATAACCAGCGAATAAGCGGTTTGTAATGTAAGCGGAATGTGAATTCACCTTTGCCTAAGTTATCGCCCATAACAATATATAAATCGCCCCAAAAGCCAGCATCTAAGCCCACTTCACTCATGGTCATAGTGCGAACATCATAATAACGGCGTTCCGGTACAATTTCAGCGTAAGGTTTGCCTTGTTCTGACACGCTAAAGAAAGCGACTTCGGCGGTAAAGTTTGGACCTATTTCATTGGAAAAACGATCGTAGTGGAATTCAAATTGACCTAATTGTTGGCTTTGTTGTGGCGCAAGTCTAACACCTAACTCACTGCCAAAGTAACTACTCATCACGGCGCCCATCGTGGCAATCGCCACACCGCAGTGTGCAAGAATCATTCCAAAATAGGCAAGTCTTACTTTTGCCCAATTTTGCCATAAGGTGACGAATAATACCCAAATCGCGAGGGTGAGTAATACATAAGCGAAGAAATGGAAACGTAACGCACCATCATTTTGCAGCGCATTCCAAATCATGCCATAAGCAATCACTGCAGCAGGAATAAGTAATAACAGACGTTTGAAAAAGCGTTTTTTGTCTGATTTAAACCAGTTTAAGCAAAGTGTAGCCGCCATCGCAAAAAGCACTAAAGTGAGTAATGGCAAGAAAATGCTATTAAAGTAAGGCGCCCCCACAGAAATACTTCCCCAACTCATGGCCTGGAATAGCATCGGATAGAAGGTGCCTAAGAAGGTACTGACGGTGGCAACGGTCAATACGATGTTTAAGCCTAAAATTGCCCCTGTTTTAGAAATAAGAGGGAATTTGACCGCACTTTCATTGCTATTTGTGCGTAGGGCAAATAAGCTCAGCGAACCAACAGTTAGTAAGAAGAAAATGAGTAATAACACATAACCGCGAGAACTATCCAAGGCAAACGCGTGAACGGAGGTTAATGCGCCTGAACGGACAATAAATGTGCCTAATACGCTGAATGCAAAAGCGAGTAGGGAGAAGAGTGTTGTCCAATAGCTGAAAGCACCTTGTTTTTCAGTCACCATTAAGCTATGTAAGAGCGCAAGACCTAATAACCACGGCATAGGAGGCGTTTTCACAGGGTCCCAGAACCACCAGCCGCCCCAGCCTAATTCATAATATGCCCACCATGCACCGAGCACGATCCCTAATGTTAAGAATAACCAAGAAACGAGCACCCAAGCTCGCATAGCATGTGCGATCGCTTGTGCAGAACGATTGAAGATTAAGGCAGAAATGGACATGGCAAAGTTAACGGCAAAGCCCACATAACCCACATATAACAGTGGTGGATGGAAAATTAAGCCAATATCTTGCAGCATTGGGATTGAGATCTCGTCCCTTCCGAAGGGGCAGGAAAACGCACGTCCAAATGGATTGAGTAGAACAAAATAAAAATAGCAAACCCAAGACAAATTAAGCTGAGTAAAGAAAGGGTTTGAGCAGAAAAAAAGTGGTCATTTTTGCGAGAGAAAAAGGCAAAAAGCCACTAACCAAAGACTTAATGTGAAAAGCCAAAATAAAATGGAGTTTTTCATGTCCGCCCCATGTGGCGGCGACTTTAAAAATGTTGGTAGTTGAGAATTGGAGTGAGCTGCCACGTATTCCAAAGTGAAGTCATCTGTTGCAAAAAGAGTAGGCAAGAATACCGATTGAAACGCTCGTAAAAAAATACCGAAGCAATAACTTAATCCCCAAGCCGTGTTGGTGAGAGAGGGTTTATTTCGCCAAATACCAATTTGCAGGCACGATGGAAAAGTAAGAGCGCCGCGGTGGTGAAAAGAGTAATGAGAGAAATCCGAATTCGGGGAGCATAGTATTCTTCAGTATTAATGGTTGTATTTGACAAAAATAAGGTTAATTTTAAGCATGAAAAACATACGTAAAAATTAACCGCACTTTAGTCTTTTAAATAAAACAAAAAGGCGTATTGTATACGCCTTTTGATTAAATAAGAAGTTTATCCTTACGCAACGGTAAGTTGTCCTGCATACAAAGATGAAGTAACGTAAGCAGAGAACCCTGATTAAGTCGAAGATTGACACAAGGATAATAAAGTTCTTGTTGTATTTTAAGTTGTCTTTACGGCAAGGTTGGCAAGTAGTGGAATTAAGATACCAATTAAGAATACCCCAATCCAGAAGACTGCACCCAGAAGCCAGATAATGCATTCTGTAAGGCAACCACTTTTTGGCCACCACCAAAATAAAGACCCACGAAGAAACAAAACTAATAAACCAAGTTCAGTTACCATGATTGGCACTTCAAATTTATGAATGAAGTGAGATTCATGGCTATCACCTTTAATTTACCTGCAATGAGGATAAATAAGAAGGTTGCAGCGATACCCTGAAGAGGTACCAGAAGCCAAGAATAACGCTGGTAGAACAGGGTTATTTAACATTGGGTAACTGATCAATGCTGAAAGTAAGAAACCGGTATAAGCCCCTAGCACAGCAGCTAAGATGAAGAGAATGACTTCTACAGGACCAGTTAAAACGTTCTAATACATTGATAATTTTACCGACGAAAAGCCAAGTTTTGGCATAAAACGTTGAATGAACGCCATGATATCTTCTTTGAAGATAACCGCACACCAACATACCAAGAACAGCATATAAACTTGAATAACATTACCCCTATAGACATTACAGAGTTGAATTGATAGTTAAACATCAATTTCCAGAATGTCCAAGGACGTGCCAAGTGGAAAAATTAACAGGGTTAAACCAATTAATGTTGGCACAGAACCCTAAAACGGCGGCTGCTCGGATAATCCAGTTTTTGCTAGGATTTTCTAATTTGTGACTACGTTTATAAGCAATCGCTAATTGTACCGCACCGGAAGAAATACCAAGTAAGAACAAATAGATAGCGATTGTTGAATCCCTACACCAAATTAGGGTGTGAAACGGAACAGGATAATCTAATGTCATCTTCTTGGCTCCCCGTGTTGGAATGGAATATGGTAAAGATTTGGTTGAGTACCTAATTCCACTTTCGTGCGATAAACCGGATTTTTCTTTCACTTTGCGGGAAACTGCACTGCTTGGATCATTCATATCACCAAAGGTTAATGCTTTGCTGGACAAGCTTCTACACAAGCAGGTTGTTTGCCAGCTGCTAAGTTTGTATCGCGACAGAAGTTACATTTATCCGCAGTACGGTGTACTGGTGAATGAAACGTACGCGGTAAGGACAAACTGCGATACAGTATTGGCAACCCACGCAAAGATCTTTTAGTGTACATCAACGATACCTGTTTCAGGATCAATAAATGATGCATCGGTTGGACAAACAGCCACACAAGGGGCGTTTGTACAGTGTTGGCAAGATTGACGGAAAAACTCGTATTCTTGATTTGGGAATTCGCCGTAAGGTTCACTACGGAGAATTTCCAAACGTGAAACGCCTTCAGGAACGTGGTTTGTTTCACGACAAGCATCCATACAAGCGGTACAGCCGATACAAGCTGTTTCGTCGTACCATTGCATAGCGTTTCGGTTTATCCGCCTTTTCCTCTTTTCGCTAAAGAGGTAACTGATGTCCCCGTCATATGATTATCGCCCCATGCCGGAAACAAAGTTTCGGCGTGAACAAGCTGTCATTATTTATCCTTTTGTTCGGTTGATTGCGTTTGTGATTGTGCGTCTTTTGCCGCTTTGCGTTTTTGTTGTTCGCCGTGGCAATCTACACAAAGTTTCACACGATTTTTCGGTTGAATACCTTTCATCGCATCATCTTTCGGGTGTAATGTGTGGCAGCTTGCACAAGGCAATTTCATTGCGTGAACATCGATGTGCCCAAAGTTTTTTTCACGAAGTTTTGCTGGTTGGTGACAAGCAAAACAAACTTGGTTTTTGTTCTTGCGCGGTATACATTGGTTTTTATCACCAAAAGATATCGCCATCAAAACGCATCACATCTTTTGCACCACGACGGTGATCTTCCGAAATATTACCGTGACAGTTTACACAGTTAATCGGTTTACCTGTGTTAGGGCTTTTTTGATTTAAGTGTGCGCCGTGGAATTTACCAAAGTGTAATTCACCACCAGATTGATCTAAAGTTTGGTTTTTATCAACTTGGTCAAATTTGTGACATTTTGCACAATATTGGTTTGGATCACGTTGGTTATCCAATTGTGGCTCATAAGCGAGTTGAGAGGCAGGTGTTTTTAGCCATCTCTTCCGCACTTGCAGCCATTGGCATTGCTGCAAGCATTGCAAGCAATGCAAGGGATTTTGCTGATTTGCTGATTAAAGAAGTTAAATTCATTCTGATTACCTCAAATATATGGTTAAAAATGACCGCACTTCGACACTTTAGTTACAAAGTGCGGTTCTTTTTATTGTTTTGTTGCGGTATCTTCAGCTAATTTGCCATTGGCTTTCCTTCTTTTTACCCATTGAGGTACAACAGTTTCTAAGAATTCTTTTTCGCTTGACGTTCTTTCTCGATATCAATACCCATTACTTTCCATGCTTTATCAGCTGTAGAAATATCTGGTACTTCAACCGGAGTTTTCACGCCGTGTTTAGTTAAGATTGCTGCAAGTTTAGCACGTGCATCCGCTGCTTTGTCTATACCAGAACCTCATACGCGAAGCATTACATCAGGTGCGTGCATGTGACCACCGTGGCTTGCTGCTGCGTAGTCCCAACGCCATTGAGCGTGACGGATATCCATTAAAGCAGGTTCCATTTCTTCTTTAGTTGCACCAGCATCCCATGCTGCTTTCGCTTCAAAGTGAGCACGAACAACTTGATCTTCTAAACGACCCATTACATCTTTCACTTCTTTTTTACGTGAAGCAACGATGTCTTTAAGTTTTTCTTTGCTTTGATCGTGACAGTTTGCACATGTGGTATCAAATGCATCGAATGGGTTTTGGATTTGGTGGTCGGTGTAAACTTTACCGTCTTTACCTTGTACTTTAGGCATGTGACAGTCGATACAAGTTACGCCGTTTTTACCGTGCATACCTAAAGACCAAATTTCAAAGTCAGGGTGTTGCGCTTTTAACATTGGTGCTTTAGAAAGAGAGTGAGTCCAGTCACTGAAGCCGATATCATCGTAGTATTTTTCGATGTCATCAACAGTTTGACCGTTGTTCCACGGGAAGGTTACTTGTTTTAAGTCGCCCGCGAAGTAGTATTCAACGTGACAGTTTGCACAGATTTCAGCACGTTTTTCAGTGCGAGCAGCTGTGTTAAAGCTTAAGTTAGCTTGTTCTTTACCTTCAGCTTTTGCTTTTGCTTGAAGTGCATTATTTAAGTGATCTAATGCACGAAGAACGTGTGGACGAGCAATACGTAATGCAGGTTTGCCTTCAGCAAAGTCTTTAGAGGTCGTATCGTGACAGTCAGCACAACCGATCGAGTTGACAATTTCTGGTCCACCTTTAGCCCATTTGGCACCAAAGTAACCATCTTCACCCCATTCTGCAATTAAACGAGGAACGTCTGGACCTTTACAAGTCCAACATGCCATTGGTTGTGGGCCATCATTTGCATTTTTGAGCGCACCAGTACGTAAAATATTACGTACATCTTCTACTGCATAAACGTGACCACGAGGTGCGTTATATTCTTTTGCAAAAAGAATAGCCGCCCCATAACACGATTAAACGAGGATCTTGTTCGTCGGCGTAGATAATTTTGTCACCTTTTTCAGTCGCTTTCCACGAATTGAATTGGCTAGGATATTTCTCAGCAAATTTTTCATTCACTGCTTCGATTTTTAAATTAGGGTTTGGTGCTTCCACAGGTTGGTCAACAGGCTTATATACCATTTCAGCCATCGCTGAGTTGTATACACCCTAAAAGCTGCGAAAGAAGTCGCCAGAAACAAGGCTTTTTCTCAATGCGTTCACGATAATCACTCCATTAGGGAAAGAATAAAAACAATTTTAAAATGCGAACAATTCCTATTAAGCTTTTGAATTCACTCATAAAAATAGCTCAACGCAAGCATAAGATACCAAAAAGTGGTAGTTTTTCCTAAGGTTTTTTTCAAAAGTTTGAGGTTGATCAAACTTTAAAATTAAAAATACTCATAAATAGGTATGCATCGTTCTGGGATGATTTGTGTGAAGTTGTAAAAAGTGCGGTTCATTTTATGTGTTTTTATTTATGTAGGATAACTCATGCTATTTTTGTAAATCGCTACCTCCTATTAATTAAACTCCTTTTTATGCAATCGGTTGCTTTGTTTGAAATGTAAATTTTTGTAAGGTTTAGTATAAAAGCAAACATTAACTTGCCGTAAATAAAGAGGAGAAATATAATTGCGCGTTTTATACACCGCTCATTTATTTGTTTTTACTTTGAGAGCGGTTATTTCAATCTATTACTTAGGGAAAATAATATATTATGAACAAAATCTTTAAAATTATTTGGAACAAAACGACACAATCTTTCGTCGTCACATCAGAATTAGCGAAAGGAGCCGTAAAAGCTTCTTCAAACTCAGAACAGCGTGTAACAAATGAGACACGTTTATCTTCTCTTTTTAAACTCTCTGCATTTACGCTTTCTTTAATGGCAGCCATACGCCTGTACAAGCAAAAAGTTTTTTAGGGGATGTTATTGAATCAAATGTTAATGCTTCAAGTATTGGTATCGGAGATGTGAATACGAATGCTAATAGTGTTAATTCAATTGCTATTGGTGTAAATGCGAGCACTACTCATGCAGATTCGATTGCTATGGGCTTAAATGCAACAGCAGCCGAATATAAACTTGTTTCTATTGGATCTGATGCTACATCAACTGCAAGATATGGTGTGTCATTAGGCTATAAAGCATCATCAAATGGTAGTGCTTCTATTGCCATGGTAATTCAACGAATGCATCTCACGACAATGCAATTGCAATTGGTGATGCGGCAAGTACAAGTTCGTGGGGGACGATTGCGATTGGTAATAAAGCAAATGCCTCATCAAGTGAAACTGTTGCGATCGGTCGTAATACCTTAAGGTCGGGGCAACTTCGGTGACGATGGGTTAAGTAGTAAAGCACTTGGATATTCGGATGTTGCTATTGGGGGATTGTCTAATGCTAGTGGTGGTTATTCCGTTGCGATGGGACATAGAGCGAATACCGAAGGCGGTGCTTCAGTTGGTATTGGTTATCTAGCAAATGCAAATGCATCGTATGCTGTTGCTCTTGGATTGAGTGCTAATGCGACGGGAGTGCATGCCTCAGCATTGGGAGCCAATACCACAGCTTCAGGTGTGAGAGCGATTGCTTTAGGTGTAGGCTCTATTGCAGATGGCGTTAATGCAATCGCCATGGGAGTCTCATCAAATACTTCAAACGCTGATTCAATGGCATTAGGTACGTTGGCTAAAGCATCGGCTGACAAGGCAATGGCATTAGGTCGAGAGTCAAAAGCTAATGCAACGAACTCAGTTTGCGATGGGTGTCTGACATCAAACGCTCAGGTGTAATGCGATGTCTTTAGTGATTTCTTCGACGTCTGCTTTTAGATTCGATAGCGTTAGGGTACTGGTTCACGCACAAACAAGATAAGCTATTGCCTTAGGTAAAGAATCTATTGCGGATGGCGTGAATGCGGCTGCAATAGGGGGTACATCAAAGCATCAGCTTGGGATTCAATGGCATTAGTACGTTGGCCAGCATCGGCTGACAAGGCAGGCATTAGGTCGAGGTCAGCTATGCAACGAACTCAGTTGTGATGGGTGTTGCATCAAAACGCTTCAGGAGTAAATGCGATGTCTTTGAGGGTGATTTCTTCGCGTCTGCTTTTAGATTCGATAGCGTTAGGTACTGGTTCACAAGCAAAAACAAGATAAAGCTATTGCCTTAGGTAAAGAATCTATTGCGGATGGCGTGAATGCGGCTGCAATAGGGGTTGCATCAAAAGCATCAGCTTGGGATTCAATGGCATTAGGTACGTTGGCTAAAGCATCGGCTGACAAGGCAATGGCATTAGGTCGAGAGTCAAGTGCTAATGCAACGAACTCAGTTGCGATGGGGGTTTCATCAAACGCTTCGGGCGTAAATGCGATGTCTTTAGGGGTGATTTCTTCAGCGTCTGCTCTAGATTCGATTGCGTTAGGTACTGGTTCACAAAGCAAAAACAAGATAAAGCTATTGCTTTAGGTAAAAAGAATCTATTGCGGATGGCGTTAATGCGGCTGCAATAGGGGTTGCATCAAATGCATCAGCTTGGGATTCAATGGCATTAGGTACGTTGGCTAAAGCATCGGCTGACAAGGCAATGGCATTAGGGTCGAGAGTCAGTGCTAGTGCCGCAAACTCTATTGCGACAGGTGTGCAAAGCAAATGCCTCAGGTATAAATGCAATAGCTTTGGAACGAGAGCAAATGCGAACTTAGAAAACTCAGTGGCGTTGGGGACAGACTCCGTAACAGATAAAGTAGGTGTATCTCTTCCTTCTGCAACAATTTTAGGTACAACTTATCAGTGGGCTGGTGGTAATAATGTTATTGCTGGAGATATCGTTTCCATTGGTAAAAAAGGACATGAGCGTCAAATTATTAACTTAGCGCCAGGCGAAGTTTCAGAGACTTCAACTGATGCAATCAACGGTTCGCAACTTTTATTCTGTTATTGCTAAAGTTGAAAATGGAAAAATCCGTTATTTCTCTGTTAAATCAGATGTAGCAGGTAATCGAGATAATACTGGTGCATCAGGTGTTGATTCTATTGCTATTGGTCCAAATGCAAGTTCGATTCATTCGGGTTCTATAGCTATGGGTTTAAATGCAACAGCAGCCGGATATAAACTTGTTTCTATTGGACCCGATGCTACATCGACCGCGAGATATGGTGTGTCATTAGGCTATAAAGCATCATCAAATGGTAGTGCTTCTATTGCTATTGGTAATTCGACAAAAGCGTCTCACGACAATGCAATTGCCATTGGTGATGCGGCAAACACAAATTCGTGGGCAACAATTGCTATTGGTAATAATGCGAGTGCTGCAGCGAGTAGAACCATTGCGGTTGGTCGTAATGCCTCTGCAGCTGGAGAGACAGCTATTGCTATGGGTATTAACAGTAATGCAAGTCAATATTCTGATATTGCTATTGGTGAATCTGCAACCTCCAATGGCGGTTATTCTGTTGCTATGGGGCATAAAGCCAATGTAGAAGGCTCTCTTTCTGTTGGTATTGGTGTTTCATCAAATGCAAACGCAACATCGACAACAGCTATTGGCTCTTATGCTAATGCATCAGCAAATTATGCGACAGCCTTAGGCACTAGCTCAGCTGCTTCAGGAGGATTTTCAATAGCTTCTGGTTATGCCTCAAAAGCAATTGGGTATACTTCGATGGCTTTAGGTTTCCATGCTATTGCTAATAATACTCAAGCTATCGCGATGGGAACGGGGGCAAATTCTTCCGCACATAGTTCTGTAGCGATTGGTGCAGAATCACGTTCTAATGCTAATAATGCAGTTGCCATGGGCGTGCAAGCGAATGCTTTCAGGTGCTAGATTCGATGGCTTTTGGTTCATATGCAAATTCCTCTGGTGAAAGAGCAGTTGCATGGTAGAGCATCGGTTTCTTCAGGAGATAGTGCTGTTGCTAGTTGGTTGGTCGTCACTAGCTAACGCGAGCCGGGCGGTGGCAATAGGGTAGATTCAAAAAGCATCAGGTGTAGATTCAATGGCCTTTGGTTCACATGCAAATTCCTCTGGTGAAAAAGCGGTTGCCATTGGTAGAGCATCATTGGCTAATGCGAGCCAGTCTATGGCAATGGGGCTACAGTCTCAAGCCACTGGTGTTGATTCAATGGCTTTTGGGTCGCATGCAAATTCTTCAGGTGAAAAAGCAGTTGCTATTGGTAGAGCATCGGTTTCTTCAGGAGATAGTGCGGTTGCTATTGGCTGGAAATCACTAGCTAACGCGAGCCAGGCTGTAGCTATAGGGATAGATGCAAAAGGGGCTGGTGTCGATTCAATGGCTTTTGGTTCATGCAAATTCTTCAGGTGAAAAAGCGATCGCAATTGGTAGAACATCATTGGCTAATGCAACCCAAGCTATGGCAATGGGTGTGCAATCAAAAGCATCTGGAGTTAATGCAATAGCTTTTGGAACCAACTCAAACGCGTCGAATGAGACAACAATAGCTATCGGTGTTAATTCATTAGCAAGTGGTATAAATACCGTGGCTTTAGGACAAGGGAGTAAAGCGACTGATTATTCTGCGATGGCATTTGGCTTAGGCGCAAATTCATCAGGTCGATATTCAATTGCAATTGGCCAAGATACGAAAGCTGCGATAGAGCATTCTATTGCAATGGGGTATTTGGCAAATGCAGCAGAGGCTTTCACTATTTCTCAAGGGGCTTATTCTGAAGCAACTCAACGAGCGGCTATAGCATTAGGTTATACAGCTAAAGCAACAGACCGAGATGCAATGGCATTAGGTTCATTTGCTAATGCAAGTGCGAAAAGTGCTGTTGCTCTAGGGGCCACATGCTAAAGGTACAGCATATAAATCTATTGCCCTAGGTGCTGATTCTGAAGCTAGGGACAAATATGTTTGATGCTAACTCAACAAGTGCTGTATTTAAAAATGATGCAGGTTCAAATTCAGAGGTGAGATTTGCAGCAAGTTCATCTAGCATTGGCGGGGCAGTTTCTGTAGGTAAGGCGGGTAACGAACGCCAAATCCATAATGTCGCTGCGGGTCGCATTTCTGCGACGTCAACGGATGCGGTAAATGGTTCACAACTCCACGCAGTATTAAACAATAGCGGTTTTAATATACAAGAAAAATGATACTCCACGTTCTCGTATTAATAATAATGGTGTAGTGAATTTCAAAGATGGAAACTTAACTACTGCGAATGTGACTGATACCGAAAATGGCACTATTGTGAAATTTGATGTGAATACAACAAATATCACGACTAATACAACGACAGGTAATGCAACAGCTACAAATCCTAATAATATTGCTACAGCAGGTGATGTCACTACCGCAATTAATAACGTGCGTAACATGCCAATTACTTTCACTGGTAATACCGGAAGTGCGGTCAAAAATTGGGTGAATCTTTTAGGCATTGTGGGTGATGGTACCGATATTACAAGTACTGCTGATGCAAACAATGTGACATTTACGTTAAATAAATCAACTGCAGTTACAGCAGGAGATAATAAGGCTGTAACCAGTGGTGCAGTTGATACGGCAATTAAAGCTATCAACTTAACTACAGCAGGTAATACAGGGAATGGTGCGGTTAATCTCGCCACACAATCTTTAAATATCACAGGTTCAAATGGTTTAACGACAGTCGCAACTGGCAATGGTATTGAAGTTAAAATTGATGATGCAACTCGTCAAAAATCGATGATGCAAGTTCTGCAAAAAAGTATCGCTTCGGTTTCTGGTTCATCTGCAGTTTCTGTCACACCAAATGGCACAACAACAAATGCTGATGGTGTAGAAGTCACAGATTATGCGGTGGATCTTTCTCAAGCCACAAAAAGATGATATTCAAAAAGGTGTTGATGCGAATACTACAGTTACCACTAAAGGTTTAACTTTTTAACGGTGATAGCGGTTCAACTAATGTGGAAAAATTGGGTTCGACTGTTACGATTAAGGGTGATGACAACATCACTACTGAAGCAGCTGATGATAAAGTTACAGTTAAATTAAACAAAGATATCAAAGTTGATAGCGTAACAGCGGGCGATACCGTTTTAAATAATGATGGCTTAACAGTAGGTGATACAACCATTAATAAAGATGGTTTAACGATTGCTGGTGGTCCAAGTATAACGAAATCGAGGATTGATGCTGCAGGTACAAAAATCACAAATGTAGCCGCTGGCACTGATTGATACTGATGCTGTAAATTTTTCACAATTGAACAAGGCTGTTAATGCTGCTAAAACTGGAGTAGTAGCAGGTGAAAATACGACGATTGAAAAAACAACAGGTACGGATGGTGAAAGTATTTATACAATTAGTGCCGTGGATACATCAGCGAATGTGACAACTTCAGATGCACTTACTGTAAACAAAAATGATCCCCAAAAAGGTAGGTGGTGCTTTGTGTAACTAACTATCATCTTGACTTATCTCAAAGCACTAAAGATAAGATTCAACAAGGTGTGGATGCGAATACTAAGGTAAAAACCGAAGGTTTTAAAATTTACTAGTGATAGCGGTTCAACTAATGTGGAAAAATTAGGTTCAACCGTTGCGATTAACAGTGATGACAACATCACCACTGAAGCAGAAGGTGATAAAGTCACAGTTAAATTAAATAAAGATATCACCGTTGATAGCGTAAAAGCAGGTGATACAGTGATGAATAATGACGGTGTGAAAGTTGGTGATAAAGCTGCTTTAACAAAAGATGGCTTAAAAGCTGGCGATGTGGCTGTAACGACAGATGGTATCAATGCTGGTGATAAGAAAGTAACCAATGTTCAAGATGGTGATGTAACGAGCACATCGAAAGATGCGGTAAATGGTAGTCAGTTATTCAAAGTGAAAGAACTTGCGGGTAAAGGCTGGAATGCAACTGCAACGAAGAAAGATGGCTCTACTGGTGAAGTAAGCGGTACCGAAGTTGCTAATGTAGCGCCAGGAGCGACTGTAAACTATATCGCAGGTGATAATATCAAACTTGAACAGAATGGTATTAACTTCACTATTTCTACGACAAAAGACTTGAAAGCAGGAAATGTGACAGCGGATAAATTTACTGCAGGCAATACTGTTATTGAGGACAATCGTGTCGCTATTAATAATGGTCCAAGCATGACATCAGTGGGAATTGATGCAGGGAGCAAAGCAATTAGTAACGTTGCGGCTGGTGTAAAAGATACCGATGCTGTTAATGTAGCACAATTAAAGTCAGCCAAAACAGAAGTTGAAGAGGGTAAAAATACGACTGTTACATCAAGAATTGGAGCTAACGGTCAAGTTATTTATAGTGTTAGTGCCAAGGATACTTCAGCGAATGTAACTACATCAGAAGCATTAGTTGTTGAAAATAGAGGTGAGAAAGATATCAACGGTACATCTGTGACTAATTATCATCTTGATTTATCGCAAAAACCAAAAATGACATCCAAAAAGGTGCAGATGCTAATACGGCAATTAGCTCAAAAGGCTTAACTTTTGTTGGTGATAGTAATAAATCTGATGTGAAAAACTAAGGTGATGAAGTTGAGATTACTGGTGATGATAATATCACTACAGTGGCTAACCCTAAAGGTGTTAAAGTTAAGCTAAATAAAGATCTTAAAGTGAATACTGTAACAGCGAATAAATTCACTGCGGGCGATACTGTGATTGATAGCAATGGTGTTACCATTAAAAATGGTCCAAACATGACGAAAAATGGTATTGATGCAGGTAATAAAACAAATTACCAATGTTGCACCAGGACGCATTGCAGCAGACAGTACTGATGCGGTAAATGGTGAGTCAATTACACGAAGTAAAAGCTGATATGAATAACAAGATCACTGAGTTAAGCGGTCAAGTGAATAAGTTAGGTAAACGTGTCAAATGCGGGGACTGCAAGTGCGTTAGCGGCATCTCAATTACCACGGCAAGTATTCCAGGTAGAACATAGGGTATCTGTGGCAGCGGGTATTACCAAGGTCAAAATGCCGTGGCATTAGGTGTGTCGCGTATTTCAGATAACGGTAAAGTTATTATTCGTTTGGCGGTACTAGCGATACTCAAGGTAAAGTGGGTGTAGCTAGTTGGTGCAGGTTACCACTGGTAATTTATCATTAATAAACAAAAGGCATGGAAACCATGCCTTTTTATTACCAAAAAGTGCGGTCGATTTTCATCGCGTTTTTCGTATAACTAGGGTAGAGTCAACTCGGAGAAGAATATGATTATCGGACCTTATATCAACGCACTGGCGATTATCAGTGGTGCAGTTATCGGTGCAGTGCTCGGTGGCGCATTCCCAGAGCGTTTACGCACTAATCTAACCTAATCTTTGGTTTGTGTTCCATGGGTATGGGTATTGTGATGGTGGCGAAACTACCAATATGCCAGTAATGATTTTATCGGTGTTATTAGGGACGATAATTGGCGAGTTGCTTTTTATTGGAACAGGGATCAATAAACTGGCATCATCAGCCAAGGCCTTGTTGAAAAATGTTCCCTGATAAGCCAGTAGCATGAATAGCCAAGAAGAGTTCTTATCTCAAATTTGTTGCGATTGTGGTTTTGTTTTCATTTAGTGGAACAGGGATTTTCAGGGGCGATGAATGAGGGATGAGTGGTAATTTTGATATCCTCATTGTGAAAATCCTTTTTAGATTTTTCACTGCGATGATCTTTGCACATCACTCGGCATTTCTGTAAGTATTTTTGTGCCACAAACATTGGTTCAAGTGATTTTAGCTTATTCTGCGGTGTTTATTATTCCTTTCGTGACACCTGAAATGCGAGGTGATTTTGCTGCGGTAGGCGGTATACTAATGATAGCTGCAGGCTTTCGCATTTGTAATATCAAATGTTCCATGTGGCGAATATGTGCCGCTCTTTTCCTCATCATGCCGATTTCTCATTTCTGGAGTACCTTTTTCTAAAAATAGGCGTAGTATACGCCTATTTCTTTTTCTGACAATGAGGGCAATAAAAGCTATTGCGTTGCCCAATAATCATGCTTTCAATCTTAGTGCCACATTTAGGGCAAGGTTTATCTTTGTTTCCGTACACTAACAATTCCTGAGCAAAATAACCTGGACGAGCCATCGGGTTGTAAGAAATCTTTTAATGTTGTACCACCTTGTGTAATGGCTTTCGCTAATACGTTTTTAATCGTTTCAACGAGTAAGGCACATTGGTTTCGTGTGAGATTTTCGGCTAATTTCATAGGATGCAAACCACATAAAAAGAGTGTTTCATTGGCATAAATATTTCCTACACCCACGACGACAGCATTATCCATTAAAAGGTTTTAAAGTGCGGTCGATTTTTTGACGTGATTTTTTAAAAAGGTATTCCGCATTAAATTCATCAGAAAGTGGTTCTGGACCAAGTTTTTGAAAAAGATGAAAGTCATCTAAAGCTTTTTCCGTCCATAACCATGCACCGAAAGCGTCTCGGGTCGTTATAACGCAGATAGTTTGCCATTATTCATTTACAATATCAAGGTGATCGTGTTTATCAATAGGGACTATCGTGCGGCACAATTCGAACAGAGCCAGACATGCCCTAAATGGCCAATGATATAACCTTTTTCAGTATGAATAATGAGATATTTCGCACGGCAGAAGTATCCAAAATTTTGACGTTTTTGAGCGTTGTTAATTCAGGAGAGACAACCCAGCGTAATTGTGGTTGACGTACTGCCATTTTTCAATGGTAAAACCTTTTAAATAGGGGACTGACACCGCGTAGGGCTGTTTCGACTTCAGGAAGTTCAGGCATAGATAATCTCGGTAATGAATTTGTGATATAAAAACCCGAACAATGTCGGGCTTTTTCAAATCAGCAAAAATTATTTGATTTTTTTGCTTTATAGATAACGTGTTTACGCACTACTGGATCAAATTTTTGATTTCCATTTTTCAGGCATATTACGTTTGTTTTTATCAGTTGTGTAGTGACCAGTCTCTGCTGTAGAAACTAAACGGATTTTCTCACGAGCGCCTTTAGCTGCCATGTTTTAGCTCATAGATTTTTCGCCACGAGCACGGGATTTCAGCTAACACTGCATCAATGCCTTTTTTATCGATAATACGCATACCTTTCGCAGTTAAACGTAAGGTCACGAAACGGTTTTTCACTTTCAACCCAGAAACGGTGAGTGTGAAGGTTTGGAAGAAAAACGACGACGATGTCGCATTCAACGCGTGTGAGCGGTTTGTTACCCACAGCTGGACGCTTGCCTGTTGCTTGACAAACTCTGAACATAATAATCTCAATAATTTAAATATAAGCTCGAGCTTATGGTTTCCGGATAATGAAGCTTAAAACCAGCTTGCTTCCTCGTCAGGTCGCAGTATCCGACCCACTTACTATATTAAAGGTCATAAATTATACTGACTTTATTTTCATTTCTCAAGTCTAAAAAGCGATTTTTCCGTCTTTAAATGAAATGAATGATAAAAATCATCAAATTTCCTAAAACTATAACAGATTATGTTCAGCAAAAGAATAACAAGTGCCTTTTGCCGACAATAAAAATGATCAAAATACGAATATTCATTAACTCAGCGGTTTCAATAATTTTTGTGTGATCAGTTTGTCGGAATAGCTAGGTTCTGCTAAGCCAGAAGGGTGGTTGTGCGCCAAAAATTAAGGCGGCTGCATTGCAGTAAAAGGCTTTCTTTCAATGATTTCACGCGGATAAACATTCGTCACATTAATTGTGCCTAAAAATAACCGCTCTTTTTAATCAAAACGATGTTGACTATCTAAAAATAATACCATAAAAATTTCACGTTCTTCGTGGTGAAGTTCTGTTTGAAGATAAAGCTTTTACCGTGGATGTGTCGCTAAATACATGCTCTATCAGTAATTCTTGCTTCAGATACGCTTTGTCATTTCTGTGGTGGCTTGCAGTTGAATAAACTGCGTAATGCCTAATCCTTTTACTTTGCAAAAAGGCTTCTTTGTCTGCACTTAATAAGGCTCGAAAGGGATCAAAATGTTGCAGCACGTGATGTGATAATTTCACGACAGGGCAACCTTTAATCCCTGTGCGTAAGAAAAACTAGCGAGTAATTCATGATCTTCTAAAAGCTTCAACGCCATATTTCAACAATTTTTCACGAGGCATTAAAGGAGAGTTTGTTTGCATATTAATTAATGAAAAGAAAAAGTGCGGTCAATTTTTCAGGATGTTTTTCAATCTTTGAGAAGTCAGGTTTTATTTTTGGAAGCGATCGTAAAAATAAAATTTTTATTGGTGATTTGAAGTAA